>OGEZ01000009.1_pt1 | contig 250300 bp, 257 predicted proteins | sample 1570831 | NCBI WGS metagenome assembly OGEZ01 (sample SAMEA2582059, study PRJEB24529) | metagenome | biome: Human gut stool | place: China | collected 2011 | reverse complement strand
CAAAAAATTTTGGAAGGGCTATGTTGATTTTACGGGACGTTCAACACGTTCAGATTATTGGCTTAATGTGCTTGCGCAATGTTTGGTTTCTTTACTTTTCGGTTTCTTACTTATACTAATCATGATTTTAGGGGGAGATCCGGCTACGTATACTTCTAACGCATATAGTTTTCAAATGATTTTGATTTATATTGTATTGTCAGCTTTTGGAATATATATGTTGGCCTTACTGATACCTTCCATTGCAATCATGGTACGTCGTCTAAGAGATAGTGGCTACCATTGGGCTTTGATATTTTTAGCGTTGATTCCCTACCTTGGTAGTTTTATTATTTTTATCTTAACCTTGCAACCAACAAAGGTAGAATTACCATTCAATAATTTGAATAATCCACAACAATGATAAGTATTTAGCAGCCTAGTATGGCTGCTTTTTCGTCAATTTGTCAAATTCTTTTTTTATTGCTATACTATAAGTATCAAAAAATGAGGAGATTTTATTATGATCGAAGCTTATAAGAAGTTTTGGAAGGGCTATGTAGATTTTGAAGGCCGTTCAACACGTTCAGATTATTGGTTTGTATATTTGGTAAATGTATTGATTACCTTTGCTTATTTTTTGCTCCAAGCAGTATTTGGAGGACTTGTAGCTGTAACTGATTCAAGCTTTTTGGCTGTTATTTCACTTATCCTACTACTTATCTTTTTTGCCTATGGTATTGCTGCGTGTTTACCTGGTATTGCTCTAACGGTTCGTCGTTTGCGTGATGCTGGCTACAATTGGCCGTATATTTTTGTTGCATTTATCCCATTTGTAGGTTGGATTATCCTAATTGTTTTGCTATGTAAACCAAGTAAAGTGGAATACCCATTCAACAACTTCAATAACCCACAACAATAATAATGACTTAACAGCCTCGCTAGGCTGTTTTTTAGTTGATTTGTCACTTGTTATACTGGAAGTATCATAAAAAAGGGGGATTTTATTATGATTGAAGCCTACAAAAAATTTTGGAAGGGCTATGTTGATTTTACGGGACGTTCAACATGCTCAGATTTATGGTCTGCATATTTGGCACATCTATTGATTGTCTTTGCTGGGAATTGGCTCGAAGCAGTGTTTGAAAGTATGGTAGATGAAATATCAAGCGGTTTATTTGCTATTTCAGTTATTTTATTTCTTATCATATTTGTTTTTTGTATTGCTGCGGTTTTACCTTGTATTGCGATAGCTGTTCGTCGTTTGCGTGATGCTGGCTATCATTGGGCATATATTTTTATTCCTTTAATTCCCTTTGTCGGTATTTTTATCTTCATTTTTCTACTATGTCAACCAACAAAAGTAGAAGTGCCAGTCAACAACTTCAATAATCCACAACAATAATGGCAATCAACCAACTCTTTGAGTTGTTTTTTTTTGATGTTAAAAAAGTTTTATGTTAATGTTGCACATTTTAATATTTCTGATATAATCTTATCTGAGACTAATCGATACTAAAAATATATTTAAGAAATGTGAATACTCTATGAAACTACTTCGTCATTTAAAAGAAAAACGTTACCTTATTTTGGCATTTACTCTACCAGCTATTCTTTTGGCTTTGGCAATTGTCTTTTTGCAGCCTGCACACAATCATGCTAAGGTCCAAGTCAAGGTAGCTACTAAGCAGTCATCGTCTAGTAAACCCAAGGCTTCATCTAAGTCATCGAGCTCAAGTTCTTCGTCATCTTCTTCAACCTCAAGTGAGTCTTCAAGTGAATCGTCATCAGCAAGTTCAACGGTAGAAGCAGCTAGTCAGACAGAAGCAAGCTCAACTCCTGCGGTAGCATCAACGCCTACACCATCACCATCTTCAGCACAAGAGACTTATCAAGCGCCCCAGTATAGCTATGTGCCACCAACAACTTATACAGAGTCACATAGTGATGCTTCAAGCTATACAGCACCTGCCTACAGCGCAGATGTTAGCTCTGGGACAACAGAATAAGGGTTAGAGAAAAGGAATTTAGGATTAGAAATGAAAAATAAAGTTTTAGCATTAGTAACAGGATTATCTAGTTTAGTCCTATTAGCCGCTTGTTCAAACCAGCAAAATGGCTTGACTTCGACGACTTCATCTTCATCAGTAGAACAGTCACAATCAAGTAGTAGTGAAAGCTCTAGTCAAGAGAAAAAGGTAGATACCTTTGCTTATGATAGCATCATTAGTAAGTACCAAACGGCTGTGGCCAACAACCAAACGGATGCCTCGCTTAATTCTCTCGTTGTTACCTATGCTAATTCTCAAACAAGTCCTGCCTCAACGGTCTATACTTACCGTGATCTGGATGGTAATGGTGTTGATGAGTTGATTCTTGCTTTTAAGCCGGGGAAACTCTTTAAAGAGCATATGATTACGGATATTTATACTATCTCTAAGGATAGTGGTCAGGTCATTCGTCTGACAGAAGGTCCACAACTGGGCATGTTGGGTGAGCGCATGACTTTGGCCTACCTCAAGGATAACACCTTTAGCTACTATGGTAGTGCTGGTGCTATGGCTGGTGGTGGTTCTGGCTACCAATTTAGTAGTAATGGTCAATCTCTTGTAAAAGATGACAGTGATTCGGGTGCAGAGAAGGCTGATCTTTCGAATTGGGATTGGAAGGATCTGAGCAGTGCCTCTACTAATAGTAGTTCTAGCGCAGCGTCACAAACTCAAACAAGTTCAACATCTCTTAAGCCTGATGAACTCAAAAATGGCAATTACAAATCAGCTGTAGGAACGTGGAAGTCTTCAAATGGAAAGACCATCACCATTACTTCGGATGGGCAGTTGGATTTCTGGGGCTATACTTATCCTATCGACAAAGTCTCACCCAATCAGTATGTGTCTGGTATATATACCTTAACTTATGTTGATTCTAGTCCAGTAGGGAATACCCCAATTCAGCTTTGTCCTAAGGGAGTTAGTGATGCAAGTGATGCGGGAGATAACAGTAAGGACCGTATCTTAGCGACGAATGGAGTGCCATCTGAGGAAAGCTATTTTTACAGAGTGGATTAATCTTATCAGATGATATATCAACTAAAGAGTTAGACCACAGGTCTGGCTTTTTTACTATCCTGTCAACTTACAGAACGAGACAATTTCTCCATTCTTGTGCTATAATAAAAGTTATGACTAATGAATTTCACCATGTAACCGTTCTTTTACACGAAACTGTTGATATGCTTGATATCAAGCCCGATGGCATCTATGTTGATGCGACCTTGGGTGGCGCAGGACATTCGTCTTATCTTTTGTCGCAATTATCTGAAAAGGGTCATTTGTACTGCTTTGATCAGGACCAAAAGGCTATTGATAATGCTCAAGTGCGTCTCAAGGACTATATTGATCAGGGCATGGTGACTTTCATCAAGGATAATTTCCGTAATCTCAAGTCCAACCTTGAAGCCATGGGGGTGTCTGAAATTGATGGCATTCTCTATGACTTGGGTGTCTCTAGCCCACAGTTGGATGAGCGTGAGCGTGGTTTCTCCTATAAACAGGATGCCAAGCTAGATATGCGTATGAATGAGGAGGCGAGTCTGACCGCTTATGATGTGGTCAATACCTATCCTTACAACGATTTGGTGCGCATTTTCTTCAAGTATGGTGAGGACAAGTTCTCTAAACAAATTGCACGTAAGATTGAACAGGCCCGTCAGGTTAAACCAATTGAGACCACGACGGAACTGGCGGAAATCATTAAATCAGCTAAGCCTGCTAAGGAATTGAAGAAGAAGGGCCATCCAGCCAAGCAAATTTTCCAAGCTATTCGTATCGAAGTGAACGATGAGCTTGGTGCTGCGGATGAGTCTATTCAAGAGGCCTTGGATTTACTTGCTGTGGATGGTCGTATTTCGGTCATTACCTTCCACTCTTTGGAGGATCGACTGACTAAACAGCTTTTCAAGGAAGCTAGTACGGTAGACGTGCCTAAAGGTCTGCCCTTTATTCCTGAAGACCTCCAACCTAAGGTAGCCTTAGTTAATCGCAAGCCAATCCTACCTAGTCAGGAAGAATTAGAAGCTAATAACCGCTCGCATTCTGCTAAATTGCGTGTGGCTAAAAAAATCAGGAAATAATTATGGAAAATAAGGAACATCAGATTGTCAATAGAGCCATTAGAAACCATATTCGTTTTATGACGCGTATGGAAAAGGCCTTCTATTCGGCAATTGTTTTGACAGCTATTGTGATGAGTATTGCAGTTGTATTTTTACAAGGGCGTAATCAGGCTATCAAGCAACAAATCACAGACCTTAATAGCAAGATTAGTGATGAAAAAACAGAGCTTAACAATGCTAAGCAGGCGGTTAATGAGTTGACTAACTCTGACCGTATTAAAGAGATTGCTAATAAGGCAGGCCTGTCTATTAATAACGATAGTATTAAGAGTGTGAGGTAACCAATGAACAGATTAAGAAAACTTAAACATTTATTTCTAAACTATGTCGTTAGGGATAGGCGAAAGCCAGCCCAGAATCGACAGCACGTTGGTCAGAACCTTATGGTTCTCAGCATCTTTATCTTTTTCGTCTTTATTATCAACTTTGTGGTGATTATCGGGGCAGACAGTAAGTTTGGTGTCGATTTGTCGACCCAGGCTGCTAAATCTTATAACACTAAGACCACAGTGGCTGCCAAGCGTGGGACGATTTACGACCGAAATGGAAATGTTTTGGCTGAGGATTCAACCAGTTATGCCATTTACGCTATCGTGTCGACCAGCTATGTGTCAGCGACTCAAGAAAAACTCTATGTCCAAGATAGTCAGTTTGACAAGGTTGCTGATATTTTAAAGGATAAGCTAGGAATTGAAAAGAGTGATTCCTTGGCCCAATTGCGTACTAAGGGTGCCTACCAGGTTTCCTTTGGGCTAAAGGGGAAGGGAATTACCTACTCTGTTAAAGAAGAACTAGAAAAAGCCTTTAAAGATGCGGGAATTAAGGGGATGGCCTTTGAAGCAACAACGTCACGAATGTACCCTAATGGAACCTTCGCGTCAGAGTTTCTTGGTCGTGCCGAAGCTGTTGAAAATAAAAAAGACGGCTCATATTCTTTAATTGGTCAAACTGGTTTGGAGCGTTCGCTCAATAGCCTCTTGACTGGGACAGATGGTGAGGCCATCTATGAGAAGGATAAAAACGGTAATACGCTTCTAGGTACGGAAACCATTACCAAGGAAGCTATCGATGGTAAGAACATCTATACAACCTTGTCAGCGCCTCTTCAAACCTTCCTAGAAACGCAGATGGATACCTTTATGGAGCAGACGCAAGGGGTAAATGCTTCAGCGACAGTTGTTAATGCTAAGACAGGTGAGATTCTTGCGACGACACAACGTCCAACCTATAATTCTGATACCCTTGAGGGACAGGCTAAGAAGAATTATGACTGGGTTAACCGTCTTTACGAAGCCCAGTATGAGCCTGGTTCAACCATGAAGGTTATGCTCTTGTCAGCTGCTATTAACAATGGAAGCTTCAATCCGAATGCGACCTTCAGTAATGCTAATGGTATTAAGGTTGACGACGTTGAAATTAATGACTGGTCAATCAATGAAGGTATCTCAACAGGTCGTACCATGTCATTTGCTCAAGGGTTCTCTTATTCAAGTAACGTTGGTATGACCATGCTGGAACAAGAGATGGGAGACAAAGTTTGGTCTAACTACTTATCTCTTTACAAATTTGGTCTTCCAACCCGTTTTGGGATGGTCGGTGAGTCTTCAGGGGTTGTCTCTCGAAACTCTGTTAATATAGCTCAATCATCCTTCGGACAAGGGATTTCAGTGACTCAGGTCCAAATGCTTCGAGCCTTTACCGCCATTTCAAACAACGGTATCATGTTGGAACCTCAATTTATCAAACAAGTTGCCGATGTTAACCAAGGTACAGCTCGTACAGCTAAGAAGGAAGTTATCGGTAAGCCAGTTTCTAAGCAGGCTGCTTCTGAAACGCGTAACTATATGATCTCCGTTGGTACGGATCCAGAGTTCGGTACCCTTTATAATAAATCTGAAGGGGCACCTATTATCAAGGTTGGTAACTATGACGTAGCGGTTAAGTCTGGTACGGCTCAAGTTGCCGATGAAAAGACTGGGACTTACAAAGTTGGTTCCAAAGAAACCCTCAATTCAGTTGTAGCTATGGTACCTAAAGATAATCCAGAATACATCATGTATGTGACTGTTCTGGAGCCTAAGACTTGGGATAATAATTTTTATGCGACTGTGGTTAACCCGGTTTTGGAAGAAGCCATGTCTATGGGAGACACCCTAGATACTTCTGTGTCTGAAGGTAGTGAAAAGACCGAGGAAACGAGCTATCAAACCGGCGATATTATCGGTAAGAGTACGGGCGAGACAGCTAACACCCTTCGTCAAAACTTGATTCATCCGATTGTTCTGGGTGTTGGTGATAAGATTGAGAAGGTTTCTGTAGATTCCAAAGCCAATATCAAGGCTAATGAACAGATTCTTATCATGACCAATGATTTCACAGAACTTCCAGACATGTATGGTTGGACCAAGAAGAACGTTGAAACCTTTGCCAAATGGAAAGGCATTAAAGTTACTTATAAGGGTGGCAAGTCAGGGACTGTTACCAAACAAAGTGTTGCGGCAGGAAAAGCCCTGTCTAAAACCAAGAAGATTACCATTACTTTAGGAGACTAAGATGACTATGAGTCTGATAGCAGGTGTGGCCGCCTTTGTGTTGACGGTGCTCGCCATGCCTCACTTTATTACTTACTACAAAATCAAGAAAATCGGTGGCCAACAAATGCATGAAGATGTGAAGCAGCATTTGGCTAAGGCTGGAACACCAACTATGGGAGGGACAGTCTTCCTAGTGGTTGCCATCTTGGTTAGCTTGATTTTTAACTTCCACGTCTTTAGCGAGGGCCACCAAGCCTATGGTGCTACAGTAGGGATTCTCTTTGTAATTTTGATTTATGGAATTATCGGCTTCCTTGATGATTTCCTTAAGATTTTCCGTCAAATCAATGAGGGACTTAAACCTTGGCAAAAGATGGCCTTGCAGATTATTGCGGGTTTGCTTTTCTACTTTATCCACGTACTCCCTAGTGGGACAGATAGCCTAGCTATTGGTGGATTAACCATTCATCTCGGTGTCTTTTATGTTCTCTTTGTCCTATTCTGGATTGTCGGTTTCTCAAATGCTGTGAACTTGACAGACGGTATTGATGGTTTAGCTTCTATCTCTGTGGTTATCAGCTTGATTGCCTATGGAATTATCGCTTTTGTCAAGGGTGAGTTCGCTATCTTGACTATCATTATCACTATGATTGGGGCACTTCTTGGCTTCTTCGTCTTTAACCACAAGCCAGCCAAGGTCTTTATGGGAGATGTCGGTTCCTTGTCACTTGGAGCTATGCTTGCGGTTATCTCTATTGCCCTACGTGTAGAGTGGACCCTACTCTTGATTGGTGTGGTTTATGTCTTTGAGACAGCTTCTGTCATGCTACAGGTCAGCTATTTCAAATACACTAAGCGTAAGTATGGTGAAGGTCGTCGTATTTTCCGTATGACACCATTCCACCATCACCTCGAGTTGGGTGGTCTTTCAGGTAAGGGTGACAAATGGTCAGAGTGGAAGGTTGATGCTTTCCTTTGGACAGTTGGAGCACTTGCAAGTGCCATTACCCTTTGGATGGTTCTTGGAAACGTTATGAAATAAATGAAAAGAGCAGAAATGCTCTTTTTCTGTTATAATGATAGGGATAGACTAGATAGAAAAGAAGTAACTAAGCATGTCATTTAAAGATTTTAATTTTAAAACATTTATTCAGGAGGCTCTTGACGAGATTAAGTTTAAAGAGCCAACACCTGTTCAACAGAAATTGATTCCTGTAGTCCGTTCAGGTCGTGATTTGGTTGGTGAATCAAAGACGGGTTCAGGGAAGACACATACCTTCCTCTTGCCAATTTTTGAGAAACTAAATCCAAAGAGTGGTGATGTTCAGGTTGTTATTACAGCACCATCACGTGAATTGGCGACACAAATTTACCAAGCGACAAAACAAATTGCCAAACACTCTGAGACTGAAATTCGTGTGGTCAACTATGTGGGTGGTACAGACAAGCAACGTCAGATTGAGAAACTCAAGGTAGCACAACCTCATATTGTTATCGGGACACCAGGTCGTATTTATGACCTAGTTAAGTCTGGGGACTTGGCTATCCACAAGGCCCATACCTTTGTTGTTGACGAAGCTGATATGACCATGGATATGGGATTCTTGGATACTGTAGACAAGATTGCGGCAAGTCTGCCTAAGGAAGTTCAAATTTTGGTCTTCTCAGCAACCATTCCTCAAAAATTGCAACCATTCTTGAAGAAGTATTTGACCAATCCAGTCATGGAACAAATTAAAACTTCAACAGTTATTGCGGATACCATTGATAACTGGTTGGTATCTACCAAGGGTCGCAACAAGAATGAACAGATTCTTGAGATGCTTAAGGGGATGCAGCCTTATCTAGCAATGATTTTCGTTAATACCAAGGAACGTGCTGACGATTTGCACAGTTACCTAGTGTCAAATGGTCTTAAGGTTGCCAAAATTCACGGCGGTATTCCACCACGTGAACGTAAACGTATCATGAATCAAGTTAAGAAGCTTGAGTTTGAGTATATAGTAGCGACTGACCTTGCAGCGCGTGGGATTGACATTGAAGGGGTTAGCCATGTAATCAATGACGCCATCCCTCAAGACTTGTCCTTTTTTGTTCACCGTGTGGGACGTACTGGACGTAATGGCTTGTCAGGAACAGCCATCACCCTCTATCAACCAAGTGATGACTCAGATATTCGTGAGCTTGAAAAGATGGGGATTACCTTTGAGCCGAAAGTCTATAAGGACGGCGAGTTTCAAGATACCTATGACCGTGACCGTCGTGCCAACCGTGAAAAAGCCTATCAAAAACTTGATACGGAAATGATTGGTTTGGTTAAGAAGAAAAAGAAAAAAATCAAGCCTGGCTACAAGAAGAAAATTCAGTGGAAGGTTGACGAAAAACGCAAACGTGAACGTCGTGCGGCTAACCGTGCTAAGGGGCGTGCTGAGCGTAAAGCTAAGAAGCAAAGCTTCTAAGCATTGGCTTCTAGGTGAAAGCAATTTTAATTTAAAAATTCAAGAGGTTGAAACCAAAGTGTTTCAGCTTTTTTGATTATTATCAAACCTTTTTGGAAACTCAAAAGAGCTTATTTAGTTTGAAGATAAATTTTTCTTTTGAGCCTAAGGTCTCAAAACTTCCCAACGCTTATGACTACAAAGTTTTAGGCGTCATTATCACAGCGTCAAGTCTCAGTATATGCTCACTACACTCGCAAAATAATTGGCTGTCTTAAGAACTGAAAATGTAATGAATAAATAGTTTTTTACTATTTACTACAAAAAAACCAACAAAATGATACAAAAGAAAGTTGATTTTGACATTTTAAGCTAAACTAAAAACATATAGAATGCCTTATTAATAATAGTTGACACATTTTAAATAGCTTTATTAAAGCCATTTTTAAAAAGATTTGATTCTATAACTTTTATGGAAAAAGGTAAAATTATTGCAAAAGACAAGTATGAATTATTACTTGAAACTTTTGATAAATTCAATGATTTTTTAATGTATACTGCAACTGATGGAGGTAATCACCATGAATACAATATTACGAGTCTGTCATTTGAATAAATCATTTGGAAAACAAGAGGTATTAACCAATCTCAATTTCGAAATTCAAAGAGGTGACATTGTTGGCTTAATTGGGAAGAATGGCTGTGGAAAGACTACTTTAATGAAGATGATCTTAGGACTTACTCCACGCACAAAAGGTAAAATTCAATTTAAAGGGGATTCAGAATATAATACTAAAAGAAATAGTTTAAATAAAATCGGTTTTCTTCTAGATTGTAAATTATTTGAAGATTTTTCTGCATATGATAATTTGAAATTATTCTCTATGTATTCTTCATCATTTGATAAGAGTGGACTAGATAAACGGATTAATAAGTTGTTAAAATTTGTGGGTTTAGATAGTAGCAAAAAACTAGTAAAATCTTACTCGTTTGGCATGAAGCAGAGATTGGGTTTGGCATTGGCCTTGTTAGATGACCCTGAGTTTCTGATTCTAGATGAACCTTTTGTGGGTTTAGATCCTGCAGGAGTTAGAGTTCTTTTAGACTATATTGTGAAGTTACGTCGTGAAAAAGGGGTTACAATATTAATCTCATCACATCAGTTACATGAAATTGAAGAAATTTGTGATTATTTCCTATTTATAAATGGAAAGAGTATTGAAACACATACTAAACTAGGAAAAAATAAAATAATTATTACTTTAGAATATGCAGTGCCGGAGTTGGAACAAAGTCTTGGTAAATTAGTTACCCTAAAAGAAGGTCAGATAATCTTACCACATGATATGATGTTATTGAATTCGATCCTGAAGCTCATTTATAAATATAATTGTGAGATAAAAGAAATCACGGTGAGTGACTCTATTGAAGAATTATTTAGGGGGTGAAAAAATGCAATCAATCGTTTTAGCAGAACTATATAAATTATTGAAACGGAAAAATTTTATTATATTAGCTATACTATCATTGTGGTCTTTGATTTATGGTTTTGGTGCCTTTTTACATTGGGACTTTGTAAAAATAGGGGCTAAATTAGATTTAGTTACCTTTATCACCACGATGTGGACATTTTTATTAATATTAACTATCCCGTTATTATTAATTTTATATACTTCTTCCTTTATTTTAGGAGGAGAGATTCAAGGAGGACAAATTTTATTAGAGGTAAATAGAGTCACTAGTAAGAAAATATTGATAGTCTCTAAGTATATTGTTGTTATCCTATCAATATTATTTTTATATATCTTAAATTGCTTGACGTCGTTAGTCACTTATATTTGCTTTATATCTCATACTGAGTTCGGTTATACACGTTTTTGGGAGCTACATGCTACAAATGTACAATCAATAATAGTTAGTTTAGTGAATTTAGGATTTATTATTTTGCTTGCTAGCATTGCTTTTTATCTATCACTAAATATTTCGGCAATAATGGCTTCGTTTGCAAGTCTAGGTGTTTACTTTTTATGTCAACTTCTATCAAATATTACTATGATTTCTAAATTTATTCCTGGATATTTTTTTGTTGTGCCTAATTATCACTTTACAATTGGATTATCTCTAATTCATTTACTAAGTTATTTTTTGCTTTGTATACTGTTATTGATTGCTACCGTGAAAGGGTTTGAAAGTAAGGCGTTTTGAATGATATAATATTAGAAAAAGGAATTTATAGAGACAGATGTATAAAGTAGCAATTTGTGATGATGATAGCTTACAAGTGAGTAATTTAGAAACTCATATTTCAGAATATTTTGATGAAATCAATGTTCAATATGAAATTGATGGCTATTACAAAGGAGACCGTCTGGTAAATACCATGAGTGGACAAATTGACAACTATCATTTGATATTTTTAGATATTGAGATGGAGGGTCTAAATGGTATAGAGACTGCTAAGTTATTGAGAAATATTGATAAAAACTTTATACTCATTTATGTCACAAGCTATGAGCAATATGCTTTAGAAAGTTTTGAAGTCTCTCCATTTCGTTATCTAATAAAACCTGTATCTATTGAAAAATTGAGAGAGGTTCTCAGGGATGTTCTGGTGGAATTAACTGCAAAACAAAAATTTATGTTTTATCAGATAGGTACGGAACATTTCCAAATAAGCTTAGATAATATTGTGTGTCTATATTCTGAGTTTGGTAGGAAAATCCACCTTGAATTAGTTAGTGGTAGTGATACATCGTTTTACGGTAGGATATCAGCAATTGAAAAAGAATTACCTTCAACTCATTTTGTTAGGGTTAATAGTGGAACAATGATTAATTTAAACCATATATCCTCATTTAATCAGAATGATGTAACTATGATAAATGGTAATTGTATTGCTATTAGTAGAAGTCGTAAGAAAGCCGTGAGAACAGCATATAGCCATTTTATTGAGAGGAGTTTCGGTTTATGATTGATGTATATAAATCAGTGGGGCTGCTCTCTCTTTTTTTATTCCAAAGTTTTGTTGTTTGGTTTTATTTACAACACTTTTTTGTGATCAGAATTTCCAAAAGCAAGTTTTATTGTTTGATCTTATTTGTTTATTTTATTGGTCACACATCAATAACAATAAATCATAATACATTGTTAGATTTTAAAATCTTATCTTTGCTATTAACTTTCCTGATTCTTTTCCTCTTTTTATCGGGAGATGTTATGAAAAAGGTATTTCATTATTTATTCCTGATTTTTTGGTTTTTGATTCAAGAAGATATAGCAATATTGCTATTACATCAAGTTCAACAAACTAAAGAAATCGTAATTTTTTTCGCCCAATTCTTTTTGATGTTGTTAACGCTTTTATTTGTGTTAGGATTAAAACACTTTAAAATAGATAATCTATTTGAGCTGAACAAAATAGAATACGGTATCTTATCGTTGCCTCCATTTTTGTCTATTATTTTACTGTTATATAAGATGTCACTACCTTTAAGTCGAGTTTTGATATTTGATAGTTATTTATTATTGATAAACATTGTTATAATTGTGCTTTACAATTATTTGAGTGAAAAAAATTATAATATTATCAAAGGCAAAATTTCTTTTGATGAAAATAGCATGACCAGTGAAATCATTCAACAAGAAGAAGAATTAGCAATTCTCAGACATGATTTAAAAAATATTGTTTCCTCAATAGATTTTTATGCAGATAGTAATGATTTTGAAAACATCAAAGCAATAACTCGAGAGATACTGGGACAGGAGGTTTTTAATCGCAAGATTACAGGATGTATACCAATTGACGCTATATTAAATCAAAAAATATCTAAAATGAAAAAAGATGGAGTCCGGTTTCATTTAGATTTACAAATTCCCTATAACTTAGATATAAGTTCGATTGCTATAGATTCTTGCGCTATTCTCGGAAATATTATCGACAATGCAATAGAGGAGGTTGAACGTAATGGATTAACGAATCCAATTGAAATAGTATTACGTTTTAAGAATAATAAATTAGTCTTTAAAGTGGCGAATCCTATACTTACTTCTGAAATAGATATCAATTACGACAGAATGAAATCTATAAAATTACCTAATAGACGTGGTCTAGGAATAAAAAGTAGTTATGATAGAATCATGAAACTGAAAGGACATCTGAATATTAATATACAGTCAAATCAATTTGTGGTGCTAGTTGTTATTCCTTTAAAAATAAAATAATTTGGAAGTCCTAAGCTGAATCAACTCTCAAAATCAAGTGGTGACATTAATGTCACTACTTTTTTGTTGGCTTTCTATCTATAATACAATCATAGCTTTTGAGAAAAGGCTAAAAAAATATTTTAAAGGAGGTTGTTACTATGACAACACAAATCATTAACAATTTTAATTCACTTAATTCCGAAGATCTTTCTATTATCGAAGGTGGGGGTGTGATTGGTTGTGTAGCTGGGACTGCTGGATCTGCTGGGCTTGGATTTTTGACTGGAACATCAGTTGGAACTGTTACATTTCCAATTGTTGGGACTGTCTCAGGTGGAGCATTTGGGGCATGGTCAGGAGCTGGCCTTGGAATGGCTACATTTTGCGGAGTTTAGTTAGAAATTTGAAGAAACAAAATGATCCGAGCATTCTCATTTGTGTGTGTTTCATTCTAGCAGGTTGCTATCAGTTGTGTGTCCCTCATTATTGGTTAATTACAATGATAGATGTTTTAGGAGTTGCAGGTTTCGTAGTCCTTCTCTATACTAAAATTCATCATTAATCATAAGCCTTTCAGTTATTAAAAAATTGGATAGCAAGAAGCATCGTCTCACATGTAAAAACTTGGCAGAATGATTGTCAAGTTTTTTTATAGCAAAAGTGCTACAATAGGAGTCATGAAAGACACGATTCGAATTCTTCATATCAATGATTTACACTCTCATTTTGAACAGTATCCACAACTCAAGCGAGCTGTGGATGATTTGAGTCAGACAGATAGAGAGTTGATCAAGGTAGATCTTGGGGACAATGTGGATAAGTCCCATCCCTTATCTGATGCGACAGCCGGGCGTTTTAATGTAGCCCTGATGAATGAGTTGGGGATAGACTATGCGACTATTGGAAATAATGAGGGGATTGGTCTGGCCAAGGATGAGCTAGACTGTCTTTATGAGCAGGCTAAGTTTCAGCCTATCATAGGAAATCTCAAGGATGAGGGGAGACAGCCTGAATGGGCCAAGTCCTATCTTATCCACAGAACTAAAGCAGGTACAAACATTGCTTTCTTAGCCTATACCTTCCCATATTACATCACCTATGATCCCAACGGTTGGGAGGTTTTGAATCCACTCACGCAGTTGGAAGAGGATTTGGCTCGCCCTGAGGTAAAGGATGCAGACATAGTCGTCGTTCTTAGTCATCTAGGTGTTCGTTATGATGAGCAGATTGCAGAGACTTACCCTCAGGTGAATCTTATTATCGGGAGTCACACGCATCACCTTTTTGAAGAGGGCAAGTTGATTAATGAGACTTATTTGGCAGCTGCTGACAGATATGGCTATTATCTTGGTTGTATTGATCTTACTGTGAAAAATGGACAATTGGTAAAGTGTCAGATTGAGGCTATCCCTACCAAGTCCTATATCTTGGATTTAGACAAGGAGGACGAAACCTTTATTAAGGCCATGCGTGAGGAAGGCCATCGTCGTTTAGCTCAGAAAAAAGTAGCTAATCTAGGTCGAGAACTAGATTTTGATGAGACCTGTCAATTGGTTTTACAAGCTGTTTGTCAGGAGACAGATAGCCAGTTAACGCTTTTAAATACTGGACTTATCATGAAAACATTGGGTCCTCAAGTGACCATGGCGGACCTGCAAGAAGCCCTTCCTCATCAGATGCGGATGGCTCGTCTAGTCGTGACTGGACAAGAACTCAAAGAAATCTGTCAGGAAGTTTTTACTAAGGCTGAACTCCTTAAAAATCAAGCTATTAAAGGTATGGGATTTAGAGGAAAGACATTTGGTGAAGTAATCACGGGGAATTTTGCTTACAAAAACGGTAATTTGTTGTATAATAGAAGGGTTGTAGATTCCAATGAGAAGTTTAGTTTGGTCCTTGTGGACCAGTACTACTTTGCTTCTTACTTCCCTACTATTAAGGAAAAGGAAGTTACTCTTCTTTTTCCAGATTTGTTAAGGGAACTTGTGGCCAAGTATTTAGGAAAAAATGGTGCCAATTGGGATAAGATATAGAGACATTATTACAGCATCAGGATAGAAAATAAGAGAGAGCAGAAAGGATGGCACATGCGTAAAGAAATCTTGCCAGAAATGTTTAATTATAATAAATATCCAGGGCCAGACTTTGTGTATGTGGCTGACCTTCTGAAATCAGATGCCTGTCAGTTTACGGTTCTTGAAAATCACAAGGATGCTTTAGACGCTACCCACTTTGGGCAACGTTTTTCTGAAATCATGCTCAAGTATGATTATATCGTTGGGGACTGGTCTAATGACCAGCTTCGCCTTAAGGGATTTTACGAGGACGAGCGCCCTAATACGCGTAAGACAGACCGCATTAGCCGATTGTCAGAGTATTTACGTGAATACTGTGCCTTTGGATGTGCCTACTTTATTTTGAAAAATGAAGAGCCGCAATTAATCGTCTTTGAAGAGGAGACGGAGCCTCGTCGCAAGCGCCGTCGTTCTAATAATCGTCGTCATTCTTCTCAGGAATCTAGAGATAGAGAGCACAATGCTTCTCAAAAGAATAAGGGGCAAAAAGCTTCTGCTAAGCAGAAGTCAGACAAGTCCAAACGAAGAGATAGGGATCAAGAGGGCCCAAGCTTTGAGAAAATCAAGCGTCGTCCTAAGTTTAAATCTAGATCCGAGGACGGTGGCCGTGAGCGTAAGTCTAACTTCAAGAAGAGTCAGAAGCAAGCTCCAAAATCTAAAGGTCAAAACACCCCATCGAAAAAACAAAGCCAGACTAAGTCAGATGGTCAGCATTTTACAATCAGAAAAAAAGGAAATTAAACTATGTCAGAAGTAACAACACAAGCAAAACCAGAACGCCGTAAACGTCAGAAGTTAGAGGATATGGAGGGCTACAAACCTTCTATTTATGGTCTGACTCGTGATGAGTTGATTGACTGGGCTATGGAACACGGTGAAAAGAAATTCCGTGCGACTCAAATTTGGGATTGGCTCTACAAGAAGCGTGTACAGTCTTTCGAAGAAATGACCAACATTTCTAAAGATTTCATTGCCAAGTTGAATGAGAATTTCTGCGTAAACCCATTGAAACAGCGTATCGTTCAAGAATCTAAAGATGGTACAGTTAAGTATCTTTTTGAATTGCCGGACGGTATGTTGATTGAGACGGTTTTGATGCGTCAACACTATGGTTTGTCTGTCTGTGTGACAACTCAGGTTGGATGTAACATCGGTTGTACTTTCTGTGCCAGTGGTTTGATTAAGAAACAACGTGACTTGACTGCTGGTGAGATTGTGGCACAAATCATGCTGGTACAAAAATATTTTGATGACCGTGGCGATGGTGAACGTGTCAGCCACGTGGTTGTTATGGGTATCGGTGAGCCATTTGATAACTATGACAATGTGCTTCGTTTCTTGCGTACTATTAACAATGACAATGGTCTTGCTATCGGAGCGCGTCACATTACTGTGTCAACATCTGGTTTGGCACCAAAAATTAAGGAATTTGCCAACGAAGGTGTTCAAGTTAACCTCGCCGTATCACTTCACGCGCCTAACAATGACCTTCGTTCAAGCATCATGCGTATTAACCGCTCATTCCCACTTGAAAAACTCTTTGAAGCTATCGAGTATTACATCCAAACAACCAACCGTCGTGTCACTTTTGAGTATATCATGCTTAATGAGGTCAATGACCATCCTGAAAATGCTCAAGAGTTGGCTGATTTGACTAAGAAAATCCGTAAGTTGTCATACATCAACTTGATTCCTTACAACCCAGTATCAGAGCACGACCAATATAGCCGTTCAACTAAAGAACGTGTGGCGGCCTTCTACGATGTGCTCAAGAAAAATGGGGTTAACTGTGTGGTTCGCCAAGAGCACGGTACAGATATCGATGCTGCTTGTGGACAATTGCGTTCAAACACTATGAAACGTGACCGTCAAAAGGCTGTAGCAGAAGCTTCTGGTAAATCAGAAGGTAAGTAAGATGTTTCGGCTTAAGACTTGGGTAGATAAGGACGGAGAATTAACATCAAAAGGAAGAAAGGTAAGCCAAGTTTTGGTCTGTGCTTATCTCCTTTGTTTAGTGCTCCTATGTTGGACACCCCAGTACGGGCTAGTTGAAGGTGTTGAAACTCCTGGAATTCAACATTTTGGTCGTGTGGTGGTGCTTTTGACGCCATTCAACAGTCTGACTAATTTTAATCAGCTGGATAGTCTTAAGGAGATTGTCTTTGTCCTTGGGCAAAATGTGACCAACATTTTCTTGCTGAGTCCACTGATTTTAGGGCTCTTAGCCTTGTACCCAAGATTTAGGTCTTGGAAAAAGGTCCTTGTAGCGACGCTTGCCATGTCTTTGACGATTGAAATCGGGCAGGTGATTCTTGACCTTCTCATTGATGCTAATCGTGTCTTTGAGCTAGATGATTTATGGACCAATACTTTGGGAGGTTTGGTGGCATTAGCTGCCTACCGCCTCCTTGTAAAACTGATTCAAACGCATTTTAAAGAGTAAAAAACCTGGGACCCTACGCGTCTCAGGTTTCACTTATTTTCTATCATACAAATACAACACATTCAAAAGAGGGAAAAATGAATAAACACTTTTGGAGAAACAATGAAACACTTAATGATGACAGTAGTCACCGTATTGACACTAGGAGCAACAATGCCAATGGTTAAAGCAGATGCTTATCAAAGCGGACGTGATGCCGATATTATGCGAGAAAGAGGGCAGGTTTGGAACTATTCTGAGGTTAAGAGAGAGCCTCAATTAGCTAACTACAACACCGATGGTCGCTATCTCAGTGAGGCAACTAACTTTGAATTATACAATTTTGTCAGAGAGTATAAGACATCTGATGAAATCAGACGCATTTGGAACCCTAAGAAGGACGAATCAGTTATCCACGATAAAGATAGCTACTCTATTGATGATGGGCACAAGGTCTATAATTTTGACTCCTTTGCTTATCAATTGCCAGAGTCTACTGATTTTGGGAAATTGACTTATATTGGTTACTTTCAGTTAGAAGATGGTACAATTTATCGCTATTGGAAATAACCTTTTGTTAGAATTATAATCACTCGTTTGTAAGGATAGGGGGAATAACTTGTTTTTTAAAGAATCAATCATTGCAAAACTTTGGTGGTTTTTCAAGTTAGAAAAACGCCGGTATATTGTCGGGATTTTGGCACTGAGTCTGGTTTCGGTACTCAATCTGATTCCTCCTATGGTTATGGGGCGGGTCATTGATGCTATTACATCGGGAAAATTGACCAATCAGATTTTGCTTTTGAATCTTGTGTATTTGCTTTTGGCAGCTTTAGGAATGTACTATTTGCGCTATGTTTGGCGGATGTATATCTTGGCGACCTCTTATCGCTTGGGTCAGATTATGAGGTCACGCCTTTTTGAGCATTTTACCAAGATGTCGCCTTCTTTTTATCAAAAGTACCGAACTGGGGATCTCATGGCTCATGCAACTAATGATATCAACTCCTTAACCCGCTTGGCTGGTGGGGGGGTCATGTCAGCCGTTGATGCGTCTATCACAGCCTTGGTAACTCTAATCACCATGTTCTTCAGCATTTCCTGGCAGATGACCCTGGTGGCTGTCTTACCCCTACCCTTCATGGCTTTTGCGACTAGTCGTTTGGGACGCAAGACCCATAAAGCTTTTGGAGAATCCCAGGCAGCCTTTTCAGAACTTAATAATAAGGTTCAGGAGTCGGTATCAGGGATCAAGGTAACCAAGTCTTTTGGCTATCAGGAGGCTGAGCTTCAGTCCTTCCAAGAGACCAATAAGATGACCTTCAAAAAGAATATGCATACCATGAAGTATGACAGCCTTTTTGATCCTTTGGTCTTACTCTTTGTTGGCTCATCTTATGTTTTGACCCTCCTTGTCGGGGCCTTTATGATTCAGGCCGGTCAGATAACGGTCGGAAATTTGGTAACCTTCATTACCTATTTGGACATGCTGGTTTGGCCCCTAATGGCCATTGGCTTCCTCTTTAATATCACACAGAGGGGAAATGTATCCTACCAACGTATTGAAAATCTTCTGGAGCAGGAATCAGATGTTCAAGATCCTAAACATCCTCTCCCAAGTATCGAAAATGGTCGCTTAGAATATGCGATTGACCGCTTTGCTTTTGAGGATGAGGATACTTTGCGAGATATTCATTTCACCTTGGACAAGGGCCAAACCCTTGGTTTGGTTGGACAGACTGGCTCAGGAAAGACGGCCCTTGTCAAGTTACTCTTGCGGGAGCACGATGTCAATCAAGGAGCCATCTATTTGAATGGCCATGACATCCGAGACTATCGCCTATCAGACTTGCGTAGCTTGATGGGTTATGTTCCTCAAGACCAGTTTCTCTTTGCCAGTTCTATTTTAGACAATGTTCGTTTTGGTAATCCTGATCTCGCCTTTGAAAAGGTGGAAGAAGCGACTAAGTTGGCTCAAGTTTATGATGATATCAAGGCTATGCCTGAAGGTTTTGAAACAATCATTGGTGAAAAGGGTGTCAGCCTATCAGGCGGTCAAAAACAACGTCTGGCCATGAGCCGTGCCATGATTTTGGATCCAGATATTTTGATTTTGGACGACTCCTTATCTGCGGTTGACGCCAAGACAGAACATGCCATTATTGACAATCTTAAACATACCCGCAAGGACAAGACGACGATCATTACCGCCCATCGTCTTAGTGCGGTGGTGCACGCTGATCTCGTCTTAGTCATGCAAAATGGTCGTATCATTGAACGGGGCCGTCATGAGGACTTACTAGCTCAGGGTGGTTGGTATGCCAAGACCTATGAGTCTCAACAGTTAGAAATGGAAGGAGGAGAAGTTGATGCCTAATCAAAACCAATGGTCTGTGTTTAAGCGTCTCTTGACTTATCTCAAGCCTTACAAGTTCTTGACCTTTCTAGCTTTGACCTTCCTCTTGTCCACAACGGTTATCAAGAGTATCATTCCCCTGGTGGCCTCTTATTTTATTGATCACTATCTTCATGATATGAATCAGGCGGCAAGCATGATTCTGATTGGCTACTATGGTCTCTACCTCTTGCAGACACTAGTCCAGTATCTGGGAAATCTCTTCTTTGCGCGTGTGTCCTATAGCATTGTCAGAGATATTCGTCGAGATTCCTTTGCCAATATGGAGAGACTGGGTATGTCTTACTTTGACAAGACCCCAGCAGGTTCCATCGTTTCCCGCTTGACCAATGATACTGAGACCATTAGCGAGATGTTCTCAGGAATTCTGTCTAGCTTTATTTCGGCTATCTTTATCTTTGTTACCACCCTTTACACCATGATGATCTTGGACATTCGTCTGACCGGACTTATTGTGCTCTTTCTTCCTCTGATTGTCCTTTTGGTTAACCTCTACCGCAAAAAATCAGTGGTCATCATTGAAAAGACCAGAGCCTTGCTTTCAGATATAAATGCCAAACTGTCAGAGAGTATCGAAGGGATTCGCATCATTCAGGCCTTTAACCAAGAGAAACGTCTCAAAAAAGAGTTTGATGCCATTAATGAGGAACACCTAATTTACGCCAGCCGTTCCATGTCACTGGATTCTCTCTTTCTACGCCCAGCCATGAGTTTACTGAAGCTTCTGGGCTATGCTGTTCTCATGGCCTACTTTGGCTACCGAGGTATCTATTTGGGCATCACAGCAGGGACCATGTATGCCTTTATCCAGTACATTAACCGCCTCTTTGATCCTTTGATTGAGGTGACACAAAACTTCTCAACCTTACAAACTTCTATGGTCTCAGCAGGTCGGGTCTTTGCCTTGATTGACGAGCGTACCTATGAGCCTGAACAGAGAGACACAGACGCCAAGGTTACCGAGGGGAATATTCGTTTTGAAAATGTCTCCTTCTCTTATGACGGTAAGCACCAGATTTTAGATAATATTTCCTTCTCTGTCAATAAAGGTGAGACCATCGCCTTTGTCGGTTCTACAGGTTCCGGAAAATCCTCTATTATCAACGTATTCATGCGTTTTTATGAGTTCCAATCAGGACGAGTTCTTCTTGACGGTGTAGATATTCGCGATTATAGTCAGGCAGAGCTGCGTAAGAACATTGGTCTTGTCCTTCAGGAACCCTTTCTCTATCATGGTACAATCAAATCCAATATTGCCATGTATCAAGATTTAACTGATGAAGAGATCAAAGCCGCTGCTGAGTTTGTGGATGCCAACCACTTTATCGACAAACTTCCAGAAGGTTATGATGCTCCAGTTTCCGAACGAGGTTCAAGTTTTTCAACCGGTCAACGTCAGCTTCTAGCCTTTGCTAGGACCGTTGCTAGCCAGCCTAAAATCTTGATTTTGGATGAAGCGACAGCCAATATTGATTCGGAGACAGAGGCTATTGTCCAAAACTCTCTAGCAAAAATGCGTCAAGGCCGTACAACTATTGCCATTGCCCATCGTCTATCGACAATCCAAGATGCCAACTGCATCTATGTCTTAGACAAGGGTCGTATCATCGAACACGGTAGCCACGAGGAACTCCTAGCCCTCGGTGGCACCTATCACAAGATGTACAGCCTGCAAGCAGGGGCTATGGAAGGAGCTTAAGCTAATCAAGACCATAGCTTCTATATTCGAAAAGATTTCTTAAAAATCAAAATCGAGTAGTGACATTTATGTCACTACTTTTTTGTTGGCCTACAACCTATAATAAAACCATAGCTTGAGAGAAAAAGCTAAAAAATAATATTTTAGGAGGTTGTTAGAATGACAACACAAACAATGAACACTTTTGAAACACTCGATCTCGAGGCACTTGCAAACGTTGAAGGTGGTGGATGGGTTAAGTGTTATGCCGGCACAATCGGATCTGCTCTAGTAGGATCAGCAGGAGGCCCAGTAGGTTACTGGGGAGGAGCTTTAGTTGGTTATGCCACATTCTGTTAATATTTAGGTGACCCTATGCTTAAAGATAAAAAAATGTATTTACTAGCCATTTTCCTTTTAGGATTTGGCATTGCTAACCTTTTCAGAAATTTAGATTTTGTTCATCATATCATTAATTTGGTAGGGTTGGCATTAATCACTTATAGTTTGATTTTTAGCAAATGGGAGCGACTCAAAAAATAGGTGGATTCCTATGAGTAGTTACCTAGGAACTGAATTAGTTGTGTCAATTGAGGAATAATATTTTGTGATATTGCTTCTCTGACATAAATCAGAAGCATTTAAAATGTAGAGTTCTTAAAACACAAAATCGAGTGGTGACATTTATGTCACTACTTTTTTGTTGGCTACCACCCTATAATAAAATCATAGCTTGAAATAAAGAGCTAAAAATATTTTAGGAGGTTATTAGAATGCCTACACAAACAATTGACACTTTTGAGACACTCAACCTTGAGTCATTTGTAACCGTTGAAGATGGTGATGGATTATGTTTGATTTGAAAAGTTATATTTTAGGGATGTTTTTCATGGCTGTGATGAGTTTTTTAGATAAGCCTATTATGTCATTTCTTGAAAAACACAAAGTTACCAATTCCGCTAAAAAGAAATTCTAATTGAGATACCTTGTCAATTGCTAGTCTGTGAATAGCTTTGCACAGAAAGCTAAAAACACTTTAAGGAGAAAAGTATGTTCAAAAACTCAAAACCGTATTTACTGGCTACCATTCTCATAGGAATGGGCCTCGCTAATCTATTTAGAAGTTTGGATGCAGTCCACCATACCATTAACTTGTTGGGGCTAACCTTGCTTCTTTATAGTCTGCTTTTTAAAAAATGGGCACAGTTTAAAAAGTAACCTTTTGCCCCTTTGAACGTGAGGTGCTTGCAAATGCTTATTTCTGATGTTCCCGAAGTAAAATTATTCTTGCTAATGATAGCGGAGATTGTATTATATTTGATTGCTTTTCTTTGTAATAGAAAAGACAAAGATATGTATATTCGTTTATTTAAAATATCAGTGCTAATGACGCTATTGTATTACATCTCCAGTAGAATTTAATCGTTAAGGGCTTACTTGAGATCTTACAGCAGTATAAAAAAATACAGAAAGGAATAGCGTTAAATGTAATAGCTTATTCAGTTTACAAGACTGACTGAGGTTATTCATAATTTAGGTGTTTTATCATGAAGTTAAAGAATGTTAGTTCGAGAGTATTGCGATTTTCTAGGGTCGTCACTGCTGTACTGGCAGTTTTCCTTATAAGTACCAGTATTTCTCTCTACAAAAGCAAGACCTCTCCAGAGATTTGGTTAGCAGTCGGAGCACTAGCTTTAGTAGTCATTTTGGTAAATGGTCTGCTCTGCCGTATGCTTAAGAAACGTCCAGATTCAGTGAATCCGTTAACAATACGGCAGTCCTTCATTGTCTTTCTTGTCATCTCATTGCTAGTGCTTTGTGTAGAGTTTTACACACTATTAACAGTCAGTGATACCACAGACCGTATAGTACTAGCCGTATTAATGCTTTTGTTAATTCTCTGTGATTTTCTAGCTTACTTGCAAGTCAAAAAATATTTTAAAAGATAGAAAATATAGTAACCATTTGTGACATTATTCAATTTACGTTGCATAAAGTGCATAAAAGCGCTATAATAAGAAAGTGATTAAGTAAATATGTGAAAATTAGAGTAGGATTTCTATGGCTTGAAAGAAATTCTTCTACCGTATAGACAAAACCTGCAAGGTCTGGGTTTTCAAAAAATGTCATGAAAGGAGGATTACTATTGGAACAATTTGTTATTTCTAGAAAATACATAAAATTTATCCTACAAGTTATCTTGGCTGTCTGTATTCAATGTGTGATAACATTTTTCTGGCATCAAGAAAGGACATTTTTATTTTACACCTTGTCACTCTATGTTTCTTTATCGTTCTCTGATGATCTTAGTCAGCTGATTTTTAGAAACGATAAGTGATGTATTTGTTTTAAGCAGCATGGAAAGTGACAGATTCGTGTCTTTAGCCATACTAGATTCAGAATAATAGCCAATCATTCTTTAGATAACGCCCTAGTAGTTTATGTAAATGACTCTAGTAGAAAAGGAATTACCATGGTGATATTACAAAAATTTAGTTCTGCTGTGTTAGGTTCGTTACGTTTCCTATCAGCAATCTTAGGAGTAGTCATTGGGAATATAGCTTTAAATCCTCTATCTAGTCAGCATCCAATCTGGATTTGGCTACCATTTAGGACCTATAGCTATTTTTTGGGACGCTGGCTTTTAAATGACTATCAGGGTGCTATACTAAAGATGTGATTGAAAAATTAGTTAAAAGAAATAAGGAGGTTTTCTTAATGACAGGACTTAAATGGTTTGCAGGAGGCAAAGAGAGACGAGAACAAGCAGTAGCTATCATCGATGAAGTAATTGAAACTATTGGAGATAAGCCAGATTATGCTGATTTGAAGCAGGTCCTGCACTCTTACCGAACGGAACTTGCAGACTCTCGTTCAGCCACTCCCTATATCTTAAGCAGGATGTCACTGGAAATATCCGAAGTGGTCAGAAAAGACCAGCTAACCTTGTCTCCCTTTATCGAGGAGCGAATGGCAGAGTTGCGAAAATTGCTAGCGATTCGTTATGGCTATTGATGTCATTAGGGAGGATTTCTTGGTTTTAAGGTTGAGTTGTTCATTGAGAATTTGTCTTATTTCACTGTCTTGGCTACATCATTTGTTTAAATAACATTAAAATGAATCGTAAAAATTGAAGATTAAATCTTGTTTATTTCCACACAATAAAAAAATCCCATGGGAGTTCTCATCCTATGGGATTTTTGCGATAAATACTAATAAGGCAATGTCATCTGACTTTGGCTTAGGTCCACAGTTACTTCATAGTCACTATTGTCACGAATGGTGTGCTCAAAGTCTGTGGTATAGAGAACGAGTCGTAGTTTGTCGCCCTTGTTGAGTTTGTAGATGGTTGGTTGCAAATCCAAACCGATAGTCATCCATTCATTTGGAGTGACATTCTCAATGCTAAGGAGGTTCTTGCGATTTTGCAGGTTAAGGTGTCCTTTGGTAATGACACGATATTTTGCCTGCTTGAATGGCAATTCACGTAAGGCTTCTTCCTTGAAGAGACGGCCGTTATCTAAATTCATGCGTTTGAGTGCGGGAATAGGTGCGAGATACTTCTTGTCACCCATTTCTAGAACTTGGGCCGAAATGAGACCACGGTTTGTGTTAGACTTAACCTTGAGCTCTAGGTGGACACGACCATTGATTTGGATGTCTTGGTCCAGTTCAAAGTCCAAGGTAATGGCGTTGGCTTTGTCTGCAAAGAGGTCATCCTTGAAGCTTTGGTAAGCTTTACCGTATTTGGTGAAGGTTTCCTCTTCGTAATGGTTAGCGATGCTAGCTTCACCCTCACCAAGATGAATATTTTTACCATTGTCGTGTCCAAAGTTATTGAGAACTTCCCAGGTCTGCTCAGACTGGTTGTTTTGCCAGATAACAGTAGGCAGTGTGTAGCCGTTATTCAAACCAAGGAGTTTCTGACAAATCAAGGCGTTCATGCTTTCTCGGAAGTCAATAGACTGCCAAGCATTCATGTAAACGTGGGCACCATTGTGGAAGAAGAGGTGTTTTTCAATAGAGTCAGGGAGAGCTCTGAACATTTGATAGACGTTAATCGGTTTGACATTCCAATCCTGGCTACCATGTGTAAAGACAACAGTGGCTTTGGCACGGTCTGCGAATTGCACATAGTTACGGTCATGCCAGAACTGGTTATAGTCTCCGTGCGTACGATCAATAGCTGTGCTTAGCTCCTTAAGGTAGGCCTCGTAGTTTTTTTGGTGGCGTAGGTATTCTCCAGCTAATAGGGCACGAGAATAGGTGAACTCAGTCAAGGTATCGAGATCCTCACCAGGGTAGCCTTCAGGACTAACGAGGAGTCCATTTTCACGATAGTAGTCGTACCAAGAAGAAATACCTGCTTCAGCGATTACCATCTCCAAACCGTCAACGCCAGTTGTAGCAAGGGCGTTGGACATGGTACCTAAGTATGAAAGTCCAGTAGTAGTCACCTTACCAGAAGCCCAATCAGCAGTGATTGTATGCTGTCTGCTACGGCTAGTAAAGGCGCGTGCACGACCATTGAGCCAGTCAATGACAGCTTTATAGGCCAGAACCTGTTGATAGTTTCCAGAGGTCATGAAACCTTCTGAGTTGAAGGTACCGACACCGGATACATAGATAGAGGCCACACCACGAGCTAACATGTAATCGTTAAGTGTGTAGGTATCTGTGTGAGCAAAACGCTCCTGAGCCTTTGTGACAGGATTGATAGGCGTAAGGTCTGCCTCTGGTACCTTGATTTCAGGTTGTCTAAGAGAGATTTTACCTGCTGGTTTGACGAGCAAGTCTCCCTCCATCTTGTGGGTGAGCTTATCTGAAGCAGGCTCATTAGTCCCTTGTTGATAAGGGCTTGCTGTCATCATGGCTGGAACTGGGAAGTCCACATCAGGACGTAAGATAGTCACCTTGACCAAGTCTAACTGCCCGTCTTTATCAGTATCTACAGGTGTTTCGACATAAACCAGTTCACGGTGAAGCTGATTAGTGTCAAATGTTGCCAAGCTCTTACCATTAAAGAAGACGTAGTCATTACTTACAGGGATTAAATCCTGAGCTACTAACTGATCAATTAAGGTATTGCCAGACTGTGTGCGTGTCGCCAACAATTGATGAAGGTTGTTAAGACTACCATCAAAAGCGATTGGGAAGGCCATTTTCTCTAGGAAAGCAGCACTGTCTGTAAAGTCCACATTAGGGACAAATCCTAGCAGTTGAAGGGCTACCAAACCAAAGACTTCAGCAGTCAAAGGACGGTCTGATTGGAAGAAGGTTAGGAGGTCTGTCTCTGGATCGGCAATCCAATTTTTCAAAGCCAAATCAGTATCTTCAAAGAAAAGGAAGGACTTGCGAACAAAGGCTTCAAAATTGGCCTTGGCACTGGCATCTAGAGAGACTTCAAAGCCCAAAGAACGGAGTTCCTGACAAGCAATTTCAGGACTAACAGGGATGTAACTAAACTGGTTAAATTTCATATTCAAAAACCTCAAAAATAATACGTAAACATTTCAGAAATATCTTTACATCAGACATTATACTTGATAAAATGATAGATGTCTAAATTATTGTAAAATCGAAAGGAAATAAAGAGACAAATGAATGATTTTCTAAAAGAAGCGTTCACCAGTGAATGGGTTTTGAAATACCTCACTGAGTTTATCGCGACTGCTTTTCTTGTAGCCCTTGGTAATGGTGCCGTTGCCAACGTTGAGCTTAAGGGAACAAAAGGTAACAAATCTGGTTGGATTGTAATCGCCTTTGGTTATGGTTTTGGTGTTATGATGCCAGCCCTTATGTTTGGTGATGTTTCTGGTAACCACATCAACCCTGCTTTCACACTTGGACTTGCTGCATCTGGCTTGTTCTCATGGGTAGGCGTTCCTGGATACCTTATTGCACAACTTCTTGGTGCCTTCCTAGGTCAAGCTATCGTGGTTTGGGTTCACCAACCTTACTATGTACAAACTGAGAACCCTAACAATATTCTTGGTACCTTCTCAACGATTTCAGCAGTTGACACTCATGATGACACACCAGAAAATCGTAACCGTGCTCTCCTTAACGGTTTTGTTAACGAGTTCGCTGGTTCATTCCTTCTCTTCTTTGGTGCCCTTGCTTTGACGAATAACTACTTTGGTCACAAGCTTGCTCAACAAGCTCTTGCTGTTGGTTACACTAAAGAAATGGTTGACGGACAATTCCACGGAGCTCTTGAAACAGCTCACATCGGTGTTGGTTTCTTGGTTTGTGCCTTGGTTCTTTCATTTGGTGGACCTACAGGACCAGCCCTTAACCCAGCCCGTGACTTGATGCCACGTCTCCTTCACCACATCTTGCCAACATCAGTTCTTGGTGAGCACAAAGGTGATTCTAAATGGTGGTATGCTTGGGTTCCAGTTGTGGCGCCAATCCTTGCAGGACTTTTGGGAGTATACTTGTTCAAAGCCCTCTATCTTTAATCAATAATAAAAAATCTGAAGCCAATGCTTCAGATTTTTTTATGCTTAAAATTTTGAACGTAACAAAAAAACTGAGAAAGCATTCTCAGTCACATAGGAGTAGTCATAACCAGAATTGTAGCACCAAAGGTGTAAAGGTTCCACAAAACATGAAGTGTGATACTTGTAGATAAGTTCTCTCTTTTTTGGTAGACCATAGAGAGGGCCAAACCCATTCCGATATAAAGGAGGAGATGGGCAAGATTGGTAGGCATGTGGAAGAGACAAAAGAGACCGGTACTCACTAAAACAGCAACTGTCGAATAAGGGGCTAACCAAGTGAAAATCCACTTGCGAAAGAGTAGTTCTTGCAAGAAGGCTGTAGTCATCATGCTAATGGCTACTGGTAGGATAGGCGTTGTCGTAAGGGTTCTTTGAAGTTCTGCATGGTAGTTGGTGTGGGTCAGTAGCATAAGATTGCTCCCAATAACTCCCATCAGAAAAATAAGAACAAAGCCCCAGATAATAGCTTTAGTATCCTTGCGGTCTAGTCTAAAGTGAGTAACCAAACCTTCACTCTTAGCCCAAAGATAGGTAATGTAAAAAATAATGAGATTGACAGCGATAATTCCCCAGCTTTCAAGGCTAGTGAAGGTCAACCCAGTTTGATTGTTATATAAGGTTGTCATACCTAAGGTGATGTTTGGGATAGCTATCATCAGCAGTAAAAAAAATCCCTGATAGGCATGTCTAAATGCCAGATTATTGACAAGAGTTTTCATAGACTCTATTATACTCTAAAATGAGGAAATAGCTAGTCCTAAGGTAAATATAACATAATGATTTTCATAATTTATGTGAAAGAATGTGAAAAAATTACAATCCTGTTTTTTCTTAGGAAAATCCTTGTCACATAGGCTCTTTTCGGATAAAATAGAAAAGAATGGAGGTTGTCATGACGCAATCAGGGAATTTTAAGTTTCACACACCAATCTTTCGTGTGAATAACAGACAAGAAAATATTGATTTTTACCAAAATACATTAGGATTTAAGCTTTTGACTGAGGAAAATGCTCTTGCTGTCTTCACTGACTGGGCAGATCGTAACTCACTTTTTGTAATTGAGGAGTCTCCAGCTTACCGTTGTCGTGCAGTTGAAGGTCCTAAGAAAATTAATAAAGTGGTTATCAAGGTTTCAGATCCACTTGAGATTGAGTACCTTTTGGCGCGTGATGATCACCAAGCCAAGGCTATTTTCCAAGGGGAAAAAGGGTATGCTTTTGAAACAATCTCACCTGAGAATGGTCTTATTTTGATGCATGCCGAAGATGACTTGTCTACTCTCAAGACAGTCGAGTACGCAGATGTTGAAGAAAAAGAAGATTTCAAAGGAGTGTCAGACTTTACGGTTGAGTCATTGACCTTGAACGTTGTTGATACAGCTCAAGCAGCTTTCTTTTACGACAATCTTTTTGGCGAAGAATTGCCTTTGTCTATCCACTTTGAGAAAGCAGAAGGTCCTGACCTCCAAGTGAGTCCAGACCAGACTTGGGATTTGGAAATTCTAGAATTTAAGGTAGCTGAAGACTACGACTTGGTTGCCTTGCATGAGAAACTTGAAAAGGAACAGTTCTCAAGTTATCTAGATACTAAAGAAAGCCTACTCGCACTGACTGATATGAGTAATATTGAGGTTTGGCTAACAAAATAATGACTAATTTTAAACAAACATTGTCAACAATTACAGACTACATCAAGGCTGACATCTTTCCAGGTGCCAGCCTTGCACTTTATGACGGACAAGATTGGCAGGAGCATTATCTAGGAACCCAGAATGGAAATATTCCGGTAGTTCCAGGACTGACCTATGATCTAGCTAGTGTTTCTAAGGTGGTGGGAGTTGGGACTCTTTGTATCTTCTACTTACAGTCAGGAAAATTGGACTTGGACGAGAAACTATCGACCTATTATCCTGCAGTAGTGGATAAGACGCTAACCCTTCGTCAGCTTCTTTCTCACAGTAGCGGAATTGATCCTTTTATTCCAAACCGTGATGAGTTAGACCAAGCTGGCTTGATTTCTGCTATTAATGCCATCAAAGTTAAGGATGATAAACCTTTCTTGTATACCGATATTAATTTTATTCTCCTAGGCTTGATGCTTGAGAAATTATCTGGACAAAGACTGGACAGGCTCTTTGACAGCGAAATTTTTCAACCTTTTGGTATGACTGAAACACAGTTTGGTCCAGTTGACCTTGCTGTTCCAACTGTTGAGGGAATTCCGGGAGGAACTGTTCACGATCCTAAGGCTCGAGTGCTCAAAGAGCATACAGGTTCAGCAGGCCTCTTTTCAACCCTAAAGGACTTGGAAATCTTTGTTAACCATTATTTGAGGGATGATTTTGCTAAAAATCTGACGCAGAATATCAGCCAATCCAATAAGGAGCGCAGTGTCGCTTGGGACCTTCAAGGCGATTGGATTCTTCATACTGGTTATACAGGTACCTTTGTGCTTATCAATATCCCAACTCAACGTGCAGCTATTTTCCTCAGTAATCGTACCTATTATAGGGATGAGAGGGCTCAATGGATTAAGGACAGAGATGCTTTGATTGAGATAATGAAGAAGGAGCTGATTTGTGAAACGGTCGAGTAGACACTTTAAGGAAAGCAAACTTGTCCCTTGGTTTTTGAGTCTCCTCTTTTGTGTGCTTAACGGGAGTAGTCTCTTTGTCTGTGGTATGTTTTTTCGGGTGATGGTCGACTTGTTGGCATTTGATAAAGATTCCTTCTATTTAGGTGTTCTTGTATTTTCTTGTATAGTAGTCCCTATAATCGCTTCTTCTTATATCTTGATAAGAGAGATACTATACAAATTGATTCATTGCCTTGGTTATCGTGCCCAACCTGATTTGAAAGTCATTCGTATGAGGAGAGGATTTGATATTCACTTTCCTGTATTTGAAAAGTACAGTCAGGACTATAAGTTACTCTACAAGAAGCGTTCCAAGAAGCTTCAAATAGGGTATTTGCTTATATGTTTAGGATACTTTAGTGGACTTAGCCTTATAATGATTACCTTTACAGTTCTATTGAGAGGACTGTTTGAGCTCCTAGAACTAGAATCAAAACTGTCATCTTCTGAATATAAACAATTTCTTGGTTTTTTGGTCTGCATGGGAGTGTTTGTCCTTCTTTTTAAAGGGCAGAAATACTGGAAAAAGATCGTAGAGATATTAAAGAAAAGAGAATATGTATCAGTTCTTGCTGTCGAGCATGGCTATCCTATATTTGCGACAAAAGAAGAAGCTTAAGCAGTTGACCTACTGCTTAAGCTTTTTTACTTAGTAATGATTTTTCAACAGTAATGTGTTGGATACCAGCCTCTTCAAAGATTTTACCGACTTCCTGATAGCCATTATTGAGGTAGAACTTAAGTGCCCCGAGTTGAGCATGGAGAGAAATAGTCTGGAAGCCTTGCTCTTGTGCAAAATCTTCAGCTTCTTTTAGGAGAATGCTTCCCAGACCTTGACCTTGGTAGGCCTCGAGCACCGCCATACGTTGGAGGGTAACTTGCGACAAGTCTATGTTCGGAAGGAGACGTACGGTTGCTGCAGCCTTGTCTTTATCATCGTATAAAACAAAGTGAATACAGTAGGCTTCATTTACGTCAATCTCGATGGAGCGGGGAACTCCTTGGCCCTTAACAAAAACAGTGTTTCGTATGGCTACGGCATCTAGGTAAGTTTCTGAGAGTGTGTCTCTTGTATGTTTGATAATCATAGAACCAGTGTAACAAAGATTCTAGTATATCGTCAACGAAAAAAAGCTTGATGAGAGGAGTAGTTATCAAGCTTTTGATAGGTTTTATTCTTTAATTTGTCGACCGTTCGTATCTTGGATAGGACGGTTATTTTCAAAACCAAGGGTTTGTGTGAATTTTTCCACCTGTTCCTTGCTGACAGTTTCTTGATTCTTGAAGACAATCCAGTTAACACCTTCAGTACATGGAGGTGTTGTTAGGGAACCTTCAAAGTTGTAGTAGTCCTTGTCTTCAGGATAGAAATCATCAAGTGAGATGGCCTGAGAAAGCTCAGTTTCAGTATTGGCCGCCTGAGGCATTTTGTCCCAGATTTGTTTTAAGGCTTGATTTTCATTGCCATAATTATAGAGAACTGAGATAACTGTGATTTTCCCATTATCTGTCTTATAGACGAAGTGCCCCTCTAGAGGATAAGTCTGACCATCAATTTCATTCTCAGCTGGTGCGTGAAAATGGAACTGTTGCAACTTGTAAACTTCGTTACCAATCGTTAGGGTATTCTTTGGATTTTTAAAGCTGACTTCAATAGTATGCCCGTTATTTTCAACTTGAGCTTCTGATTCTTGATTATTAAGGTTTAGTTCAGGAAGATCAACGTCCTCAGCTCCGGTGATATTGATCGGAGATTGTTCTTTACCATTTTTGCTGAGTTCATAATCTTTCGAAAGGTCACCCCAATGGTCTGGACCAGTAGAGCCAGTATAACCCCATTGAACGTCCTTGGACTTTGAGTTTTCGGTTTTGGTCTCGGATTGGCAGGCTACGAGTAGGACTGTACTTGCTACGAGAGCTACTAATCCAATTAGCTTAAAACTTTTCTTATTCATCTTTTTTCCTTGTACTCTTTTATTTTATTGTCATACTAGTTGATCTGTTATTTGTAAACTAGCAGTTAGACAGTGATAGAGTGTCATTTCTCTGAGGTGCTTCTGAGAGTGAAGTGTTTGGAGAAACCAAACGGAAACGCTTTTATTTTATAGCTAATATGAAAGAAAGTCAAATATAAATTATAGTTTATTTAGAAAACTATAATGAAAATAAGTATTTTACAAAAAGAAAAGAACTCGCTATTGCGAGCTCTTTATTCATTTTATCCCAAAGCATCATCCATTGAAAGAACTTCGTGGAAGACACGTTGTGTCAATTCAGTTTTTTGTTCTGGAGTGAGGTATTTAGTGTTTACACAGTATCCAGAGATACGAACGATAACATCTTCACCGCTCATGATCTTTTCGTAAACGTCTGACAAGTCCATTACGTTCAAGTTAACGTGTTGTCCACCATTTTCGAAGTATCCGTCGAGGATAGTTACGAGGTTATCAACTTGTTCGTCGTGAGTCTTACCAAGGGCACGAGGTGATACTTGAGTAGTAAGTGAGATACCGTCAGCGGCATAACCGAAGTCAAGGCTTGCAAGTGAGTTCAAGTTTTGCAACCAACCACCTTTAGCTTTGTTAGATGGGTTAGCACCTGGTGAGAAGAATTCCAATTTAGACAAGTTCACAGAACCATCTTCGTTGAGGTATACCCCTTTGTGAACTGGAGAGTTACCAGTTTGTTTAGAGTAAGCAACGTTAGAAGTGATTGTAAGAAGTGAAACTGTAGCTTCGGCATCTTTGTAGAGTTTGTGGCTACGAAGACGAGTAGTGTAAGCTTCAATCAACCATTCTGCCAATTCGTTTGAACGTGGGTCATCTTCACCCCAACGTGGGTATTCACCGATTGTTTCGTAGTCGTAGATGTAGCCATCTTCGTCACGGATTGGTTTAACTGTAGCGTACTTGATAGCTGCCAATGTATCAACAGTATTTGCGAAACCACAGATACCGAATCCCATGTTAGCACGTTGTTTAGTTGGCAAGAAGGCCATTTGGACAGCTTCGTAGTTGTACTTATCAGTCATGTAGTGGATGATGTTAAGGGCATCTACGTAAGTGTCAGTCAACCAGTCAAGAGATTTTTCGAAGTTAGCTTTAACAGTGTCAAAGTCAAGAACTTCATCACGGACTGGATCGATGTCAAATACTTTGTAGTCTTTATGAACATCGTCGTAACCACCGTTTAAACCAGTAAGAAGGGCTTTAAGAACGTTAACACGAGCACCGAAGTATTGGATGTTGTGGCGTTGTTCTTCGTTTTCTGGGTCAAGTGGTGATACACAACATGAGATACAGCTCATTTCACCGTATCCGTCTTTAGCCATAGTAGTCACACCTTCGTATTGGATAGAAGAGTGCTTGTGGCTCATGTGCATACAGTAGCGACGGAATGAGTAAGGCAATTTGTCAGTCCAAAGAACTGTCAAGTTTGGTTCTGGAGAGTTACCGATGTTGTCAAGAGTGTTCAAGAAACGGTAGTCCATCTTAGTAACACGGTGACGTCCGTCAGCACCCATACCAGCCATAGAAGTTGTGATGAATGTTGGGTCACCTGAGTACAATTGGTCGTAAGCTTTTGTACGAGCAAACTTAACTGTACGAAGTTTCATAACGAAATCATCAACGAATTCTTGGATTTCTGATTCAGTGTAAGTACCACGAGCAAGGTCACGTTCTGCGTATACGTCAAGAACGATTGGCACACGACCAAGTGAAGTTGCCGCACCATTGATAACACGACATACAGCCATGAAAGCAATGTTTGTCCATTGGATAGCTTCTTTAGTATCGAAGGCTGGACGACGAACGTCTACTCCGTAAAGGTCACCAAGAGCAACGACTTGTTGAAGTGCTTGATATTGAAGGTTAACTTCTTCACGAAGACGGATAGTTTCTTCGTCGATTTCTTTGATAGCATTCCAGTCGTTAACTTTTTCTTGCATCAAGTAGTCAGCACCATAAAGGGCAAGACGAGCATAAACCCCGATGATACGTCCACGTGAGTAAGCATCTGGAAGACCAGTGACTGTGTGAGCGTGACGTGCACGACGGATGTTTGAAGTGTAAGCGCGGAAGATACCATCGTTAACTGTAGTCACGTATTTTGTGAAAATTTCGTGTACAGCTGGGTCTGGCTCATAACCGTGTTCTTTCAAAGCAGTTTCCGCCATACGGATACCACCTTTAGGCATGAAGTTCAATTTGAAGAGCTCATCATTTTGGATACCATAGATAAGTTCATCTTCTTTTGAAATGTAACCTGCAGGGATGTCAGCGATTGAAGTTGGACGAGTATCCATTGGGAAGCGTCCTTCAGCTTCATATCCTGCTTTAGTTTCATCTACAATTTTTTTAATTTTTAGTGAGCGTTCAGTTGGTCCTGCAAGGAAGCTTTCATCACCATCATAAGGTGTGTAGTTTGCTTGTACGAAGCGAGACACACTTGCTTTTTCTTTCCAATCAGTTCCCTTAAAGCCTTCCCACGCTTTTTCGAAAACATCAGTGTTAGTTTTTACGGTTGCCATAGTTTGTACTCCTATAATTCTAGTAACAAATAATCTGTTACATTATCTAAGGATATTCTATCACACAGTAACCGCTTCCACAACTTTAAAACTGCGTTTTTAAAGACATTCTTTTATAATACAGTTTTAAAAACTGGAAATCTGTATTATAAATTTCTGTTTTTTGATAGATTTTGGTATCATAGGGGGAGAATGCTTTGTAGGCCCAAAGTTTTATGTGAAAAGCTTTACAATGAGACAAATTTGAGAAAGGAGGCAAGAAGCCATGCTAGAGTTCCCTCTAATTAATGATACGAGTCGGAAGATTATTCATATTGACATGGATGCCTTTTTTGCTCAGGTTGAGATGAGGGATGACCCTAGTCTTAAGGACAAGCCGGTTATTATCGGTCATGATCCCAGAAAAACAGGGGGTCGTGGCGTGGTGTCTACTTGTAACTACGAGGCTAGAAAATACGGTGTCCACTCAGCCATGTCCTCTAAAGAAGCTTACGAACGCTGTCCTAATGCAGTCTTTATCTCAGGCAATTATAGCCATTACCGTGAGGTAGGGATGCAGATTCGTGAGATTTTTAAACGCTATACTGACTTGGTTGAGCCTATGTCTATTGACGAGGCCTATCTCGATGTGACGACCAATAAACTTGGGATCAAGTCGGCCGTTAAGGTGGCTAAGCTCATCCAGTATGATATCTGGCAGGAACTTCACCTGACTTGTTCGGCAGGCGTTTCCTACAATAAATTCATTGCCAAGCTGGCTTCTGATTTTCAAAAGCCTGCTGGTTTGACGGTAGTACTTCCTGAAGAGGCCCAGGAATTTTTGGAAAAGCTACCTATTGAAAAGTTTCATGGTGTTGGTAAAAAGTCAGTTGAGCGTCTTCATGACATGGATATATACACCGGTGCCGATCTTTTGAAAATTCCTGAGATAACCTTAATAGACCGCTTTGGACGTTTTGGATTTGACCTCTTTCGTAAGGCTAGAGGCATTTCCAATAGTCCTGTTAGGCCCAATCGTGTCCGTAAATCTATCGGAAGTGAGCGAACCTACGGCAAGCTTCTCTATAATGAAGATGACATCAAGGCTGAGTTGACTAAGAATGCTAGGCGAGTAGCTGAAAGTGCTCAGAAAACTAAAAAAGTCGGTCGAATTATTGTCATCAAGGTCCGTTATTCGGATTTCTCAACCTTAACAAAGCGTATGACCTTGGACAAATCGACCCAGGATTTCGACACCATCGAAAGGATTGCTCATACCATTTTTGATCAATTGGAGGAAAATAGTAGTGGTGTTCGCCTCTTAGGTGTTACCCTGACAGGTTTAGAGGACCAAGAGGGCAGGCAGTTAGATTTGGATGATTTGGAGCCATGATTTAAAAACAATATAATAGGTAGAGTTTTGCTTCATACCCTGAAAAGTGACCTTGAAGAATCATCAGACCTATGCTATCTTAAATAGTAACCAATAGAAATGAGGGAATAATCTTAATGAAAAAACTGTTTACTTACCTAGGACTCGTCCTAGCAGCTTGCCTGATTCTCGTAGCCTGTGCGTCAAACAAGCCAGCGGAAAAGAAAAAGGCCACACCAACACCGACAGAGCGTGCCAAGGCTGATGCGACGATTTTGATTGACACCATGCTTGGAAAATCAAGTAACGGTTTTTCAAAACTCTACGGAGAAAATTACGAAACATGGACTGAAACGAATGTCTTTGAAAAACAGGTTGCAGACACTATTGAAGAGAAGGGGTATACACCGGAAGAAAAGTATACGTTTAAATACATTGAAGGCTATGATGCCAAGACTCCAACTCAAGTACTTTCTAAGTTCCTTAAGGTCCGTCGTAATATGATTGGTAAGATTCAGGACTATAAGCTGAAGGATGTCAAAGTTAAGGGAAATGATGCGACAGTTACCTTTACTTCGCGTTCTGTTAGTGCCTATGGAGCTGCAGCTGCTGTTCGTACTCTCCTTATGAGTCTCTATGACAACGACATTGACAAGTTGAAACAATGGAATCAAGCTGATAACAACGATGTGGAAAAGGGTAAGGCCAAAGATCTCACAACGAAATTCCTTTATGGTGAAAACTTTAACGGTGATTTGACGCAATTTAAGGACATTGATAAAGAAATGTCCTATACACCTTTGACAGGTGCTGATAATCTGGAAAAGACCTTCAAGCTTACCAAAGATGATGGTGGAAACTGGACTATTTCTGTAGAAGATTATAAAGAGCTTGCCGAAGCCTTGGTCGACCATGACGAATCAGGAAGCAGAGCCGTTTACGCCGAACGTATCCATAAGAATTTGTCAGACTATCAACCTGAAGACAGCAGCGAATCAAGCAGTAAGTCATCAGATAAGGATAAGTAGTGTTTTATTGGATTTGATGTTAAACATGTACGGAAAGCTGTTTTGGACGAAAAGAGTTGTCACATCAGTGGCAGCTTTTTTCTATCTTGTTATTCTTCCTCTCACCCCCTATAACCTTTATCTATCACCACTTAGGTTTTTATTATTAGACGAGTTGGGATGAAGATGGTAAACTGTTATCACTAACTATTAATGAAAGTATCGAGGAATATAGATATGAAAAAATGGCTTGCAGGTTTAGGGATTCTTGGCTTGTCAGTTCTGACTTTGGCTGCTTGTGGAAACAAGAGTGACGGTAAGGCATCTGGTGAGAAGCAGACGATTACTGTTGCGACAGACTCTGATACGGCGCCTTTCACTTTCAAAAAAGGTGACGACTTCAAGGGGTATGATATTGATTTGGTCAAGGCTATTTTCAAGGATTCGGACAAGTATGAGGTCAAGTTTGTGACGACACCTTTTGATTCTATCTTGACAGGGGTGGATTCTGGACGTTATCAGATTGCGGCTAATGACTTCAACTACAATGAAGAACGTGCGCAGAAATATGGTTTCTCAGATCCGATTTCACGTTCTAACTATGCCATCACCAGTGCTGAGGGGACCAAGTATACCAGCCTAGACGATTTGTCTGGTAAGACGACAGAAGTACTTCCTGGCTCTAACTATGCTCAATTGCTTGAAAATTGGAACCATGCCAATGCGGACAAGACACCAATTACAATCAACTACGCTTCGAGCTCAACTGGTCTTTCAACACGTGTTCAACACATTCAAGAAGGAAAAATTGACTTTATCCTTTATGATGCGATTTCGTCTGAGTACATTGTCAAAGATCAAGGTTATAAGTTGGCAGTAAACAAGATTAAAGACGATATCGGTATGAAGACTGATGGTCTTGAATATCTTCTTTTCTCAAATGATAAGCAAGGTAAGGAACTCAAGACTTTTGTCAATAAACGTATCAAAGAACTTAAGAAGGATGGAACCCTTGTCAAACTCAGCAAGGAATACTTCGGTGGCGATTACGTCAGTGATTTGAAATAAGACTGTTAAAAGTTGAGACTGCTGTCTCAGCTTTTTGACGTTAATAAAGCTGAATTATCAGTGATATGATTTCCTTATCACTTTGATAAGAAAAGACTATTTCACAGACTTTCTGAGTCGTGCTAAAATGAATATTATAAAATTTATGATAAGATATTTGAACGGTTAGCTCTAGGCTAACCGACTTTTTTAGAAAGAAAGGGCGACATTGTGAAAAAAAGTATTGAAGTATTTAATCGGTTACCTTGGTACCTCCAAGTTGTCGTTGGCTTAATTGGTTTGAGAGTAGTTGTTGCTCTGGCTAATCTCTTATCATGGTTAGTGGAGATCCTTTGGGGCTATGTTTTGCAATTGGTTACAATTGTCTTCAAATGGATTGCATCTTGGATGCCAGCTGGTAAGCTCTTCTCATGGAAGGCTGTCTTTGATGCAGTTCCTCAGATTGTAGAACGCTTGCCTTTAACCTTGGGCTTGACCATTGCAGGTGCCTTCTTCGGTTTGATTTTGGCCCTTGTCTTTGCGGTTGTTAAAATCAATCGAGTACGTATCCTTTATCCAATTCAAGCCGTTTTTGTGAGCTTCTTGCGTGGGACACCAATTCTTGTCCAACTCATGTTGACTTACTATGGTATTCCACTCTTCCTTCGTTACTTGAATGCTGAGTTCGGCTTAGATTGGAATATTAATGAGATTCCACCAGCTATCTTCGCTATTACAGCCTTTGCCTTTAACGAAGCAGCTTATATGAGTGAAACTATTCGTGCGGCTATTCAGGCTGTTGATGCTGGGGAAATCGAAGCTGCCCGTTCTCTTGGGATGACATCAGCACAAGTTTACCGTCGTGTCATCATTCCAAATGCGGCAGTTATTGCGACACCAAGTTTGATTAACAGTTTGATTGGTTTGACTAAGGGAACATCACTTGCCTTTAGTGCTGGTATCGTCGAAATGTATGCACAGGCTCAAATCTTGGGTGGTGCCGACTACCGTTACTTTGAACGTTATATCTCAGTTGCCCTTGTATACTGGGCAATCTCAATCTTGATTGAGTACATTGGTCGTTCAGTTGAAAATCACATGGCTATTAAGGCGCCTGAAGTGACTGACATTTCTGGAATTGGAGGTGACCGCTAATGATTAGTATCAAAAATTTGACCAAGGAATTTTCAGGTCAAAAGGTTCTCGATGGTATTGATATTGACATTGAAAAGGGTGAAGTTGTAGCTCTTGTTGGTGCCTCTGGTGCAGGGAAATCAACAATTCTTCGTAGCTTAAACTATTTGGAACAACCTGATTCTGGTACCATTACCATTGATGATTTCAAGGTGGATTTCGAAACAATTACCAAAGAACAAATCCTTACCCTTCGTCGTAAGTTGGCCATGGTGTTCCAACAGTTCAACCTCTTTGAACGTCGTACAGCCTTGGATAATGTTAAGGAAGGTCTTAAGATTGTTAAGAAAGTTTCTGACGACGAAGCTACCAAGATTGCTAAAGGAGAGCTCGCTAAGGTTGGGCTTTCTAATCGTGAAAATCACTACCCACGTCACTTGTCGGGTGGTCAAAAGCAACGTGTGGCCTTGGCCCGCGCCCTTGCTATGAAGCCTGATGTGCTCTTGCTTGACGAACCGACATCTGCCCTTGACCCTGAGTTGGTTGGTGAGGTTGAAAAATCAATCGCTGATGCAGCTAAGTCAGGTCAGACCATGATTTTGGTTAGTCACGACATGAACTTTGTTTATCAAGTAGCTGACAAGGTGCTCTTCCTTGAAAAAGGTCATATCCTTGAACAAGGAACACCTGATGAAATCTTTAACCATCCAAAAGAAGAACGAACAAAAGAATTTTTCGCTTCTTATTCAAAACAATATCTTTAAGATGGGATTTTTGTTACAATAGAAAAGGTAGTGGGATAGGACTACAGTTTAGTCCATAGTCAAAATCCCACAAGGATGATTAGGAACTTTTGAATGTTTCAAAGGCGACTATAGTCCAATCAGAGGCTGCATCGTGCAGTTATTACTAGTCGAATTTAGAGGTTGGAGAATGTTATCTCAGCCTTTTCTATTTCTCACTTTAGGATGATTTATGTTATTAAATATTTTTAAATTTTATCTCTTAGGCCTTGTGATTGCTTTCTTTGTGTGCTTGGTGATTGGTGCCATTTGGCTTGGATGGCGTGCGTTACGTCGTGCTGACAAGACAGTTAAGGAGCGACAAGGTGCCCTCTATGATGCTATTATGATGTCGATGGTTTCGATTCCAGTTTTGGCATTTGCTTTTATGGCGATTCTTATCGTGCTGAATGCATAATTCTAGCTTTGTTGGCACATTAGGTGTAAGATATCTCTACAAGAAAATCATATAAGGAGTTACTCATGTACGATACAATTGTTATTGGAGCTGGTCCTGCAGGGATGACTGCAGCACTTTATGCAGCTCGTGCCAACCTTAAAGTGGCAACTTTGGAGCAAGGTGCTCCTGGTGGACAGATGAATAACACATCTGATATTGAAAATTACCCTGGTTTTGAAAGTATTTCTGGTCCAGAATTGTCAATGAAGATGTTTGAACCCTTGGAAAAATTGGGCGTTGAAAATCTTTATGGTATTGTGTCTGGTATCGAAGACAAGGGTGACTATAAAGTTGTCAAAACTGGTGATGAGGAGTACCAAACCAAGACAGTTATCATTGCGACTGGTGCCAAACACCGTCATATTGGTGTTGCTGGTGAAGAAGAGTACAACAGCCGTGGTGTATCTTACTGTGCGGTGTGTGATGGTGCCTTTTTCCGTAATCAAGACCTCTTGGTTGTTGGTGGTGGAGACTCTGCCGTTGAAGAAGGAATTTATTTGACACGTTTTGCTAATAGCGTGACCATTGTTCACCGTCGTGACGAATTGCGTGCCCAAAAGGTTCTTCAAGACCGTGCCTTCGCCAATGAAAAGGTCAAGTTTATCTGGGATTCAGTCGTTGAAGAAATCAAGGGTGATGACATCAAGGTTCGCAGTGTTGATATCAAGAATGTCAAAACTGGTGAGGTGACTAACCACGAATTTGGCGGTGTCTTTGTTTATGTGGGACTTGATCCTGTTTCAGATTACTTGACAGGTCTTGACATCACTGACCAAGACGGTTGGGTAATTACAGATGATAAGATGGCGACACGTATTCCTGGTATCTTTGCTATTGGAGATGTGCGTCAGAAAGACCTTCGCCAAATTACAACAGCCGTAGGGGATGGTGCCACAGCCGGTATTGAAGCTTATAACTACGTGACTGCACTTGGTGATAAGTAAAATAAATGGAAACTCGGGAGGTTCTCGAGTTTTTTGTGTGGTCTTGTAGGTATTTAGCATGACTAGATTTCTTTGTGGCAACATCTATGTGTAATTTTTTGTTATAATAGAAAAGTCTTACTAAAAATCAGTAAAAACGAGGTGACCGACTTGCGTGTTGTAGCAGGTGATTTTGGCGGGCGTCCGCTTAAAACGTTAGAAGGCAAAACGACTCGTCCAACAACGGACAAGGTCAAGGGTGCCATTTTCAATATGATTGGTCCTTTCTTTGATGGGGGACGTGTTTTGGATCTTTTTTCTGGGAGTGGTAGTCTGGCCATTGAGGCTATTAGTCGTGGTATGTCGTCTGCTGTCCTCGTGGAAAAGGATCGTCGAGCACAGGCTGTTATTCAGGAAAATATCAAGATGACCAAGAGTGAGAAGCAGTTCCAACTTTTGAAGATGGATGCAGCGCGTGCATTGACACAATTGACAGGTCAGTTTGACTTGGTGCTCTTAGATCCGCCTTATGCCAAAGAGCAGATTGTGGCCAATATTACTCAGTTAGAGGAGCAGGGACTCTTGTCTGAAGAGGTGATGTTGGTTTGTGAGACTGATAAGGCTGTGGACTTGCCTGAAGAAATTTCAAACTTTGGGATTTGGAAGCAGAAAACCTATGGCATCAGTAAGGTAACCGTTTACGTGCGTTAGGTAGCTGTAGAGGGTGTAGAAAGGAAATGCGATGACCAAGATTGCTATGTTTACGGGGTCTTTTGATCCGATTACCAATGGGCATATGGATATCATTGCCAGAGCCAGCAATCTCTTTGATGAACTCTATATAGGCCTTTTTTATAATAAAAATAAGCAGGGCTTCTGGGATGTTGCGACTCGCAAGCGTATCTTGGAAGAGGTTGTGGCAGATTTTCCTAATATCAAGGTCATAACGGCTCACGATAGTCTGGCTGTAGATGTCGCCAGAGATCTAGGGGTGACTTATCTGGTTAGAGGTCTTCGCAATGCGACAGATTTTGACTATGAGGCTAATATGGATTATTTTAATAAGGGGCTGGCGCCTGAGCTTGAAACGGTTTATTTGATTGCTAGTCATGAAGTGACACCGGTGTCTTCAAGTCGTGTGCGTGAGTTGATTTATTTTGAGGGGGACATTAGTTCTTATGTTCCACAAGCAGTTGTTAAGGAAGTGGAGGCCAAGCGTGGCAAACAAGACAAAATCTAAATCACTATTAGAGAAAATGTGGCGTATTAAGTGGTGGTTATTAAGTATCTTTACGATACTTTTCCTCCTTTTTGCCCTCTTTTTCCCGCTCAATAATTACTATGTGGAGCTTCCAGGTGGTGCTTTTGATACCAAGGAAGTCTTGACTGTAGATAAGAAAGCTGATGATTCTAAGGGATCCTATAATTTTGTGGCGGTGGCTCAAACCAAGGCGACTTTGGCCTTGATGCTCTATGCTCAGTTTAATGATTTTGCAAAGCTTCAAACGGCTGAAGAGGCAACTGGAAATTACTCTGATGAAGATTTCATGCGCATCAACCAATTTTACATGGAGACTTCTCAAAACCAAGCGATTTATCGGGGCTTGACTCTGGCTGGTAAGGAGGCTAGTTTGGAGTATATGGGTGTCTATGTGCTTCAGGTTGCTGATGATTCTAGCTTCAAGGGTGTCCTCAATATCGCTGATACGGTGACGGCTGTTAATGGCAAGACCTTTGATAATTCTACTGACTTGATTAAATACGTTCAAGGACTTAAGCTGGGATCAAAGGTCAAGGTTACTTATACGACAGATAACAAAGAAAAGACTGCTACCGGTAAGATTATTAAGATTGCCAATGGTAAAAATGGTATTGGTATCGGCCTAACGGACCATACCGAGGTCAAGAGTCCTGAGAATGTTAAGTTTAAACTGGATGGTGTCGGTGGGCCAAGTGCTGGTCTTATGTTTACCTTGGCTATTTACGATCAGGTGTCTGGTCAAGACCTCAAGGCTGGCCGCAAGATTGCTGGTACAGGAACTATTGAAAAAGATGGTGCTGTCGGTGATATCGGTGGTGCCTACCTCAAGGTGAAAGCAGCGGCTGATAGTGGTGCAGACATTTTCTTCGTGCCAAATAATCCAGTAACTAAGGAAATGAAAAAGGCTGATCCGGATGCCAAGACTAACTATCAAGAGGCCAAGGAAGCTGCCAAGAAACTGGGGACCAAGATGAAAATCGTCCCTGTTAAAACAGCTCAAGAAGCCATTGATTATTTGAAAAAGACTAAGTAAGAAGAGAGAGTAGGACAGGCAGAAATCCATGATTTTTGTCCTAGTCTTACTCTCTTTTTAAGGTCAAAGTGTTATAATAGTCTTTATGAAAAAACGTTATAGAACAGTCAATGATTACTATCGTGAAATTTTTGGCGAAAAGATTTTCAAACTTCCTATAGATGCGGGCTTTGATTGTCCCAACCGTGATGGAACAGTGGCTCACGGTGGCTGTACCTTTTGTACGGTATCGGGGTCTGGGGACGCTATTGTAGCTCCTGAGGCACCGATTCGTGAGCAGTTTTACCATGAGATTGACTTTATGCACCGCAAGTGGCCAGAAGTTCAGAAATACCTGGTTTATTTTCAAAACTTTACAAATACCCACGCACCACTTGAGGTTATTAAGGAACGCTACGAACAGGCTATCAATGAGCCTGGTGTTGTTGGCATCAATATCGGTACTCGCCCAGACTGTTTGCCAGACGATGTGATTGATTATCTGGCAGAACTCACAGAACGAATGCATGTAACGGTTGAACTTGGCTTGCAGACGACTTATGAAGAAACGTCAGAACTCATTAACCGAGCACATAGTTATGATCTCTATGTGGAGACGGTTAAGCGTGTGCGTGAGCGTGCGCCCAAGGCTGAAATTGTATCGCACCTGATTAATGGATTGCCAGGGGAAACCCACGAGATGATGGTGGAAAATGTTCGCCGTTGTGTGACGGACAATGACATTCAGGGAATCAAACTCCACCTCCTCCACCTGATGACCAATACGCGTATGCAAAGAGATTACCACGAGGGGCGTCTCAAATTACTGAGCCAGGAAGAGTATGTGTCAATCATCTGTGACCAGTTGGAAATCATCCCTAAGGATATCGTCATTCATCGGATTACTGGTGATGCGCCGCGAGATATGTTGATTGGTCCTATGTGGAGTCTCAACAAGTGGGAAGTCCTTAATGCCATTGACAAAGAGATGGAACGTCGTGACTCATGGCAAGGGTGCAAAGTAGCTAGCGAGAAGGAGGAAAAAGCATGATTAAACGACCCATTCATCTATCTCATGACTTTTTAGCAGAAGTGCTGGATGATGAGAGTGTAGCTATCGATGCGACCATGGGAAACGGCAATGATACAGCCTTTCTGGCTGGCCTTGCCAAGAAGGTCTATGCTTTTGACGTGCAGGAGCAGGCGCTTGAAAAGACCAGTCAACGCTTGTCGGACCTGGGAATTGAAAATGCGGAACTCATTTTAGATGGTCACCAAAATCTGGACCATTATGTCACGGAACCTATTCGAGCAGCTATTTTCAATTTGGGCTACCTGCCATCTGCAGACAAAAGTGTCATCACTAAGCCCCATACGACTCTTGAGGCCATTGAGAAAATCCTTGACCGCTTAGAGGTTGGTGGGCGCTTGGCTATTATGATTTACTACGGTCATGATGGTGGTGATATGGAGAAGGATGCTGTGCTTGAGTACGTTATCGGTTTGGACCAGCGTGTTTTCACAGTCATGCTTTACCAACCCCTTAATCAAATTAATACCCCACCGTTTTTGGTGATGTTGGAGAAATTACAATGATTACAGATATTAAAGAAAAACTTGCAGATATGCAGGCCAAATATATTGATAAGCAGAGTGCCGAGGGTACTTTGAAAAAGGTTGATAATCGTAAAACGGCTAAGATCAAGAAAAAGTTAGCTAGTCTTGAGGTCGAGCGTTGTCATAAACTTTTGGCTAAGGAAGATGTCACTGCCATTGATAAAAAAATTAGTAAGCAAAAAGAACTATTCTCAAACTGTTGTCATAAGGAAGGGTAGGAGGAGCTATGCATCTATCGTTAGCTTTGCTTGTTCTTCTTTTTAGCTTGATTCTATCGAACGTTATTAATCGTGTCTTTCCACGTCTTCCCTTACCTTTGATCCAAATTATTTTTGGAGTGGGTATCGGTTTTCTTTTTAAGGAACGTGCTTTCGAGCTTGAAACGGAACTTTTTCTAGCTTTCATTATTGCTCCCTTGCTGTTTCGTGAGGGTGAAGAAAGTGATATTACCAGTATTTTACGTAACTGGAAACTCATTCTATTTTTGATTTTTCCAGTCATCTTCGTGTCTACTTTGGGAATCGGCTATCTTGCTAAGGTCGTCTTGCCTGCTTCGGTGCCCTTGTCTGCCTGTCTGGCCATCGGTGCTGCTCTTGGTCCAACGGATTTGGTTGCCTATTCCGCTATTTCCAAACGCTTCAGTTTTCCAAAGTGGATTAGCTATATTTTGCAGGGAGAGGGTCTGCTAAACGATGCCTCTGGCTTGGTTGCCTTCCAGGTGGCAGTGACTGCTTTGACAACGGGAGCCTTCTCCCTCCTGGATGCGAGCTGGCATTTGGTTATCTCTGTTATTGGTGGTTTTTTGGTTGGCTTAATTACAGCCCTATTTAATCGTCTCTTTTTGACCATTTTGGATAATATGGATGCTGCAGATGTTACAGGTGCTCTCTTACTAGAGTTGGTACTGCCAATTTCATCTTACTTTGTAGCTGAGGAAATTCATGCTTCTGGTATTATTGCCGTAGTAGTAGCAGGGATTTCGCTTGCTAGCCGTTTCAAAAAAATCACCGTTTTTGATGCCAAACTGGATAGTGTTTCCCATACGATTTGGGGAACCATTACCTTCATGCTTAATGGTATGGTCTTTTTCCTCTTGGGAACAGAACTTCCAACCCTAGCAGCCCCAGTACTGCGTAGCACTACCTACGATAATCTCTGGATGCTTCTTGCTATCGTCCTTTTAACAGCGACCATGTTTGGCATTCGTTTTGTTATGATTAGTGCGGTATTTGCCCAAAGAGCTTGGAGGGCCAAACGATCACTGAAAAAAATCTGGAAGGGTGCTACTCTTTTAACCTTTTCTGGGGTCAAAGGAACGGTCTCAATTGCAACCATCCTTTTGCTTCCGGTTGCCAATATGACGGCTTTGGAACATAGTCTCTTGCTCTTTACGGTAGCGGGTGTCACTTTATTAAGTTTCTTAACAGGTATCTTAGTCCTACCTAAGCTAGCCACTGGACCAGCGCACACAACCAACCATTATATGCAGATTGCCATTCTTAATGATGTGGTCGGCGAGTTGGAAAAAGATCTAAAACAGTCAACTAATCAAGGAGCTGTCTATGCTACTATTGACAACTACAATCAACGCTTGGAAGATTTAATCTTGGAGCAGGAATCAAATGATGTCAAGGAAGAGTTAGCTAATATCCGCATCATGATTATGGAAATCGAGAGTGAGGGTTTGGAATATGCCTACAAGAAGGGGAAGATTTCAGAACTCGAATACAATCTCTATCAGCGTTATATCAAAGGCTTGGAGCGCCGTATCAACCGTGGTTTTGTATCTAGTCTCTCTTATGCCTTTGCTGTCTTCGTTCGCGGTCTTCGTAGAATTTTGCACTTAGCTCTTACCTTCAAGTTTCGAATTGAACAAGAGGAGAATAGGCGAGGCCCTCGATTGACGGAGGAAAATCGTGACCATATGGCTGAGCTTTATTTAACAAATACTGAGCAGGTCTTGGAAGCCTTGAGTAATCTGGAAGGTGTTTATCATTCAGATCTTTTATCTTATTTGAAACGCAGTCGACTTCAAGAGGCTGAAATTATTCAATCAGGAGCCTTTGTTGAGCGGGTTATCACCCACCTTCATCCAGACAATGTCGATGAAATGTTACGAGGCTACTATTTGGAACGTAAGGTTATTAACGAGTACGAGCAGGCTGAGCTTATCTCTAGCCGTTATGCCAAGCAGCTTCGTAAGGAAGTCAATACTTTGGAGGATTACTCTCTCAAAGAAACTAGCAACACTTTAACCTATGATATGATTAATTTGGCTCGAGGTCGAGCTTAAGTGAAGAAGCCAAGATTTTTCTTGGCTTCTTTTTAATGTCTCTCTTTTTCATTATCGTAGTTTGGAAAAAGAAAGCCCAGTCCTAGGCATGTTAGGATTCCTGCAACAATCAGGATACTGTTTGAGATAGGGAGCAAGTCATAGATTGCATTAGCAATCATTAAACCAATCAAAGTACTCATGAGGCTAGATTTATAATCTTTTTTGATAAGATTTTCTATTGCAAAGAAAGCAAAAAGAGCGACTGGAAAGAGTGGCCAAAGGGCCACCTCCAATTTTGGGAAGCCGAGAATACTGTAAGTGATAACTGTTATTGCTGTACCGATTAATCCAAAACCTATTACTTTAGTCATGTTTTTACCTCGTTTTCTTTGTCTGAAAGATATTTTGTTTTAACACCTACTAAGTTATCAAAAGGCTAACTTGTGGACAATATTCTTTGTCTATGTGGTTCATTCTAGAATCTATTCGGTCAAAAAGGACTGTTTTGTTATCAAGTAAAGAAAAGAGGAAATAATTTACTGTAAAGGTAAAACGCTTACATAAAAAGGAGTATAATGATATTGAAAGATGTTTTCTCTAAGATTAAATGAAAGGTGGGGTAGTTGTATGTCCAGAAAAACTTGGTATTATATACTTATCTTTTTTGAAGTATTGTTAGCTCTTTCTATGCTTAGGTCTTATGGTTTGCATTTTGAGTATGAAACGCTCAATTCTGTATCTGTACTAAGTTCTCAACTTCCACAGCAAGTCGTTTTAGTATGGTTTGTTTTTAGGCTTTTGAAGGACAAGCGGAAAGCTGAGGGCGTCTTAGCTGTGCTTGCCTTCCATATTTGTCAGCTAGTTACCTATTTCATAATACCGGCTTCCATTTTTAAGCCCTGGTTGGTTTCACCAGTTTTAACTGTAATTTGTTTAGCTTGGCTTGTTATTATGATTATGAAGTCAGAGCTTCCAACTCTCTTAGTCTCCTTTAAAAGCCCATTAGCTTGGCAGTCCTCTGTACCCCTTCTTGGACTAGGGATGGTAGCTGTAGTATGGAGCACACACTATATAAATATTGATTTAGAAGATTTAAGTAGTCTTACTTCCATACTGTATCCTATACTAGAGTGTGCAAGTATCTTCCTACTACTTAACTTGATGACTGAAAAAACTCAAAAGAAATTAAGAATTTCTTCAATCCTTATCATAATCATTAGTTTACTTGAGTTGATTTATGCTTTCTTGGTTGATCATATCATTACTGATGTCTCTCTTTTTTTACTAGTAGTATCAGCCTATCTGGTCTATCGTGTAAGTGGCAACACTTCCACACTAGTTAAAAAATGGCAGAAGAAGTATGGGTTTGAGTTGAGTGAGGATGACCTACTGGTGGAGAAAAGAACCAAACCAGTCATTGAAAAGCGTAAGGTTTATGATTATGCGGAGAGCCAAAGACAACCAAATCCTCAAAGTCTTCATTCTCCTTGGCTTTGGATAGCTTTTATTCTATCCTTGAGGAATTTAGTTTTTAATATAATTGCAGTTTTCAATTATCCTACTGATGAAACCAATCCCTTAGCAGGTATCGGTTGGTTTATGTACTTCATCGTGATGATTCCATTAATTATTATTCCTACTGTGATGCTTCCAAATGCTATAAGAACTGCTGACAAAAACCGTCTATATATAGTTGCTATGTTATTTATTTTAGTTGCAAGAAGCTCTATAGAACAGCTTATCGTTCCAGCCTTAATTTTGTACGGCGTATCGAAAATAAAAGAGGAGTAGCCATAAAAGAACAAGTCCCCTAGACCTAGTCTGGGGGACTTCTTGTTTTGATGTTGTTTTAGAATTGGACCTAAATCAAGCTACTTTATGACTGATCTCTATAAAAGAGGGTTAATGTAAAAACGATGGTCGTCAATTGGAATAATTTGAACAGGATTTTGATAGAAGTCAGCTAAGACTTCTGGTGTGATGACATCATTTTTGGGTCCTTGTGCTACGATTTTTCCTTGACGGAGTAGGAGAATATGGTCCATGTTTTCAGTGATTTCCTCAGCGTGGTGAGTGACGTAAAGAACCAGTGGAGCATGAGGAAGCGAGGTGATACGATCAATCTGACGCAAGAGTTTTTCACGAGCAAATAGGTCCAAGCCAACAGTCGCTTCATCAAGGATAATGATATCAGGATCTTCCATGAGACTGCGAGCAATTAAACAAATTTGTTTTTCTCCTTGAGAGAGGCCGTGGTATTTACGACCTATCAAATCCCCAGCACCAAGTGAGGTCAGCATGTCCTTGGCTTCTTGCAACTCCTTATCCCCATATGCCTTGTAGAGGATTGAGCTCTTGTATTTACCAGTAAGGACGATTTTTTCAGCAGTCATATGCTTAGGCAGACGCTCAGTGATGAAGGAACTGACAATACCGATATGTTTGCGAAGACCCGTGATGTCTCCGTTACCAAAGGTATAGCCAAGTATTTCAGCATGACCTTCGGAAGGAAAGAACTCAGCTGTCAATAAGCGTAGAAGTGTTGATTTTCCTGCACCATTAAGTCCAAGGATAGCCCAGGTCTGTCCTTTTTCAACTGACCAGTTAAGATTGGACAAGAGTGTTTTTCCTTGGCGAGCCAAGCTGACATTTTCTAAGCGTATAAGTGACATAAGTCTCTCCTTCGATGATAAATTACTCTAATTATAGCATAAAATAGGAACCTATATTGGAAAATTGTGATATAATGGAAGTCAGAATTTTTTTAGAGGAGAAGATAAAATGGAAGACTCTAGTGGTCAGTCCTTATTATTTCAATTTATTTTATTACTAATTTTAACCTTGCTTACGGCCTTTTTCTCAGCGTCTGAGATGGCTTTAGTATCACTAAACCGTTCACGTGTGGAACAAAAGGCTGAAGAAGGCGACAAGAAATTTATTCGCCTGCTCAAGGTTCTTGAAAATCCCAATAACTTCTTATCAACTATCCAAGTTGGTATTACCTTCATCAGTCTCTTACAAGGGGCTAGCCTTTCTGCCTCACTAGGTGCAGTGATAGCGACTTGGTTTGGTCATGCGGCTTGGGCTAAGACAGCAGGTAGCATGATTTCTTTGGTTGTCTTGACCTATATATCTATCGTTTTTGGGGAACTTTATCCAAAACGTATCGCTATGAATCTTAAAGAGAACTTAGCCATCTACTCAGCTCCTGTCATTATTGTTACAGGTAAGATTGTTACTCCCTTTGTTTGGATTCTTTCGGCATCAACTAACCTTTTATCTCGTTTGACACCTATGACCTTTGATGATGCGGATGAGCAGATGACACGTGATGAGATTGAGTACATGTTGACTAAGAGTGAGGATACTCTTGAAGCCGAAGAAATTGAAATGCTCCAAGGGGTATTCTCTCTTGATGAATTGATGGCGCGTGAGGTTATGGTCCCTCGTACAGATGCCTTCATGATTGATATCGAAGACAATACTCAAGAAAATATCCAAGCTATTCTCAAGGAAAGTTTCTCACGTATCCCTGTCTACGAAGATGACAAGGATAAGATTATCGGTGTCATTCATACTAAAAACCTTCTAAAAGCAGGTTTTGAACTTGGTTTTGAAAATATTAAACTTCGTCGAATCATGAACGAACCTCTCTTTGTTCCAGAGACTATCTTCGTAGATGATCTCTTGGCAGCTTTTCGTAACACCAATAATCAGATGGCTATCTTGCTTGATGAATACGGTGGCGTTGCTGGTCTTGTTACCTTCGAGGACCTTTTGGAAGAAATCGTTGGTGAGATTGACGACGAAACAGATAAAACTAGTGTGGAAGTTCGTGAAATTGGTGAGAATACTTATATTGTCGAAGGAGCTATGACTCTTAACGACTTCAATGAACATTTTGATACAGAACTTGAGAGTGATGACGTTGATACTATCGCAGGTTATTATTTGACTGGTGTGGGGGCCATCCCAACTCAAGAAGTCAAGGAACACTATTCAGTTATCAACAAGGACAAACACCTCGAATTTATCAATGATAAGGTTAAGGATGGTCGCGTAACCAAACTTAAGGTAATCATCACGGTAGCTCCAGAAGAGGCAGAAGAATAGTTTTTCCACGTTTTTATTAGAAAATGTTGGAACCCAAAAACGACTATCTACTAACTTAGGCACTTTCTCTCATTATGAGTGAAAGTGCTTTTTCTTATCTATCTTGGAATATCCGCTTATCAAAATAATAAGATTAGAAAATGTCTATAAAGTACGTTATAAAGCCTTTTTTAACTATCCAAACTGCTAGACTTTGTCATAAAAAGAACTATAATTTTGGAGATGCTCTAACATATTTTAGCGTGTTGATAGATTTAGAATAAAAATAAATAAGATTTTAATTAAAACAGTCTTTTATTACTTTTTTATGGTAGAATATAAATTAACTGATAAATGAAAAAAAGGAGAATCTTAATGGCTTCTAAAAAATCTATATATAGTAGCTTGCTTTTACTCACCCTTACCCTAGGAGCTTTTGTACCAGTAACTTCTTTTGCGGACGACGGTATTGCGACAAATGATGCTGTTCTTACACAACCAACGACAGATCGTGCAGCAACAGGTCCTTCAACAGCCCCAAGTGATGGTGACTTGGCTCGTAGCAATGATTCAAACACAGGTGCGGCAACGCCAACAACACCAACACCTACAGCTCCTGAAGTAACAACACCAGCAACTCCAGAAACACCTGCGACACCGGCTCCAACAGCTGATTCATCAACAACACCAGCTGATAAACCAACTGAGAAACCAGCCGATAAGCCAGAAGAACCGGCCTCACCAACTGATAAAGGGACAAGTGAAGCAGCTCAAACCCCTGAAACTCCAGCAGTGAACGTTAATGGACAACCTGTTGTTACTGTAACACCAACAGCTCCAGTTGTCACTGCAGCTGGCCAAACAATTGTGTCTACACAAAACAGCCAAATTGTCATCGCTAACACTGATGGTACAACAAGTGTTGTCGCTCCTGAAGCAGTAGGATTCAAAGTGAATGCTGACGGTACATTGACTGGTAAAGATGCTAAAGGTAAGGAAGTTACACTTCCTAAGACTGGTGAAGCATCAACAGTAATCTTGACATTGGCAGGAACATTTTTCCTTGCTGCTGCAGTCTTTTTGGGGCTCAAGAAACGTGCCTAATAATATAGATGATAAAAGACTGGATTTTTCCAGTTTTTTACTTTTTCTTCTGGTATAGTATAGATATCATTTAATTTTAGATGTATTATAGTATAACCTTTGCTTGAATTCAGGCAGATATGGAGCATGTTTCCGATAAAAGAGGTATAATAAAAACATGTAAAAAGCGTTTACAAGGAGGCTGCCATGGCAGAAATTGATTACAGTCAGGTGACTGGACTTGTTCATTCAACCGAAAGTTTTGGATCCGTAGATGGTCCGGGTATCCGTTTTATTGTTTTCATGCAAGGCTGTAAGATGCGTTGCCAATATTGTCATAATCCAGATACTTGGGCTATGGAGTCAAATAAGGCTGTTGAACGTACGGTTGAAGATGTCTTAGATGAGGCTCTTCGTTTCCGTCATTTCTGGGGTGAGCATGGTGGTATCACTGTATCAGGTGGTGAGGCCATGCTTCAGATTGATTTTGTCACTGCCCTCTTTACAGAGGCTAAGAAGCTAGGAATTCACTGTACGCTTGATACTTGTGGGTTTGCTTACCGCAATACTCCTGAGTATCATGAAGTTGTTGACAAACTTTTGGCTGTAACTGACTTGGTTCTACTGGATATCAAAGAGATTGATCCTGAACAACACAAGTTTGTGACCCGTCAACCTAATAAGAATATCTTGGAATTTGCTCAATATCTGTCTGATAAACAAGTTCCAGTCTGGATTCGCCATGTCTTGGTACCTGGTTTGACAGACTTTGACGAACACTTGATTAAGCTCGGCGAGTTTGTAAAGACCTTGAAAAATGTTGATAAATTTGAAATTCTTCCTTATCATACAATGGGTGAGTTCAAATGGCGTGAGCTCGGTATTCCATATCCTTTGGAAGGGGTCAAACCACCAACAGCAGATCGGGTTAAAAATGCCAAAGCTCTTATGCATACAGAAACCTATCAAGAGTATAAAAATCGTATCGGTGTTAAAACCTTGGATTGAAAAAGAAGCTCTTGACAAGGGCTTTTTAACTTTGCTATTATTTAAGGAGCAATAAAGAGCAGGTAAATTATGTTTCGTATTTTAAAATTTGATGATGACTTTGTTTATCTCAGTCATCCTGACGGGCGACTTAAGAAAATAGATCGCACGCTTTTTGATTTTGATATAAAATTAGGAGACCGTATTGATGTCTACCAAGATGGGGACTTGACCGTTGTTACTCCGGCAGAAGTTCAAACGGACTTGAGCTTAGAGGGAGACAAATCTGTTAAATCACACCTCTTGCAAGGAATTTTAGATCTTTTCCTTGAGACTCTTAATATTCACAACAATCATTTGGGTGACTTGAAGAAGATTTTCACGCAATTATTGATTACACTCTTCATGGCTTGGAGCTTGCTAGGTGTTATTCTGGTTGAGATTCTTCTTTTCGCAGAATCGATTATTGTTTTCCTATGGAGACTCTTGGTTCGTCTTATTAAGTGGATGCATATTAAAGACAACACTAAGGTCTTGATTGATGAGACGCAAAAACGTCATGCTAAGCGTGAGCGTCAAAAAGCTCAAAGACTTGAGCAGGAAAGACGTCGTCAGGAAGAGCTAGAAGAACGTGAATACCTTCGTGAAACAGAACGTCAAAAGGAACTCATGATTGTTGAAGCTAGCCTTAGTCAGGAAGCAGAGCGTGAGAGCCTTTCAACTAGCCTTGCTTTGGAGCAAGCAGGTGCCTCAAGTCAATCTGCTAGTGAAGACTTGGTCGAAGAAAGCCAGTCAACTTCAGAGTCAGAAGTGATGTCTGAATCAGCAAAGTCTGAAAAATAGAACAAAAAAAGAACTGAGAGTTAAAATCTCGGTTCTTTTTTGTATGAGAAAAGCACCAGAGGTGCTTGTGAGAGGTGACTAAAGTGTTTTTTCAGAGTCACGAACAATGAGCAAGTCAACTTTTGCGTGACGGAGAATGTACTCAGAAGATGAACCGATAAGCAAGCGTTCAAAAGTATTGAGACCAGTGGCACCAACCATAATAAGGTCAACATTTTCCTTATCAGGGATATCAACAGCCAAGAGGCTCTTAGGATTACCGAACTCAATAACTTTGCGAATCTTGGTTAAACCAGCTTCTCTGGCTTGGCGTTCAAAGTCAGCCAAAACAGCTTTAGCTTCGTCTTCTAGTTTTTCATAGATATAAGAGTCGAAAGTCGCAACGCTTTGAAGGGCGCGTGTATCGATAACGTGTACCAATAGTAACTGAGCATTATTACGTTTTGCAACGTGCACACCTTTAATAAAGGCCAGTTCTGATTCGTAAGAACCGTCGATAGCTACCATAATACGTTCATATTGTTGAGACATAAGCTCTACCTCCTATCTTTAGCTTTATTATACTCCTTTAATTAAAAAAATGAAAGCGTTGTTATGGATTTTCTGAAATCTTTTTTTGACTGCTTACTTTAGGATGTCCGTAGTAATGTGAAGATTTCAGTATTATCTAAAAATTGAAGATTGCATGAAAAAGAGGTATAATACAATCTGTTATTAGCTTCGTAAGAAACATGATAATTAAACAATAGGAAGACAAGTCTTCAGAAATGATACCAAATGGCTGAGCCTAAATAAAGTTGGTGTCAATAAAAGTGGAAATCCCTATCAGGTGTTGAATTTTCTTATTTTCTGCTAGATGTATCTGCTTTTAGTATCTTTTGAAAGGATTAACTTATGAAAACATTTGATAAATCATCAAAGTTGGAACACGTTGCCTATGATATTCGTGGACCAGTTTTGGATGAAGCCAACCGTATGATTGCTAACGGTGAAAAGATTCTTCGTCTTAATACGGGAAATCCTGCGGAATTTGGCTTTACAGCACCGGATGAAGTCATTCGTGATTTAATTATGAATGTTCGTAACAGTGAAGGGTATTCGGATAGTAAAGGGATTTTCTCAGCTCGTAAGGCGATTATGCAGTATTGCCAGTTAAAGGGATTCCCAAATGTAGATATTGATGATATTTATATTGGTAATGGTGTTTCAGAGATGATTTCCATATCTATGCAGGCCTTGCTTGATGATGGAGATGAGGTCTTGGTCCCAATGCCAGATTATCCTCTTTGGACAGCCTGTGTCAGTCTAGCAGGCGGTAATGCCGTACACTATGTATGTGATGAAAAATCTAACTGGTATCCAGATATTGATGATATCAAATCAAAGATTACATCAAATACTAAGGCAATTGTAGTCATCAATCCCAATAATCCTACAGGATCGCTCTATCCTAAGGATGTTCTTGAACAGATTGTGGATATTGCTCGCCAAAATGATTTGATTATCTTTGCGGATGAGATTTATGACCGCTTGGTTATGGATGGTAAGAAACATACTGCAATTGCTAGTCTTGCACCAGATGTCTTCTGCGTGTCTATGAATGGTCTTTCTAAGTCTCACCGCATCTGTGGTTTCCGTGTGGGATGGATGGTTCTCTCTGGACCTAAAAAGAATGTCAAAGGCTATATTGAAGGGCTTAATATGTTGGCTAACATGCGTCTCTGTGCCAACGTGCTCTCTCAACACGTTATTCAGACTTCACTTGGTGGCTACCAATCCGTTGATGAGCTCTTGATTCCTGGTGGGCGTATCTATGAACAACGTGAGTTTATCACGAATACCGTAAACGCTATTCCAGGGCTATCAGCTGTTAAGCCAGATGCAGGGCTTTACATCTTCCCTAAGATTGACCGTAACATGTATGATATTGAAGATGATGAAGAATTCTGTCTTCGTCTCTTGAAGAAGGAGAAGGTTCTCCTAGTTCCAGGTAAAGGCTTTAACTGGAATGAACCAGATCACTTCCGTATTGTCTATCTTCCTCGTGTGGAAGAGTTGGCTGATCTCGGTAATAAAATCGAACGAGTCTTGTCATATTACAAGCGCTAATTCCTTAAAAAACTGGACAATAAGGCTTGTCCAGTTTTTATTGTTTCTAAAAGGGAGATATATTTGAGCAAAATCTGAACATTCTTCCTAAAAATGCCATAATATACTTAATATAATGAATAGTAGAATAATAAATAATTTTCAGACAATTGTTTGCAATTTCTGGGTTAAGTGTGCTATAATGATAGGGCTAGTAGGTCTTGACGCAGAAGATTAGTACAAGGCTTGATATTATTATGACTACAATAGAAAGTGAAGACAATAAATATGGCAAATTTGCTGGCTAAAACACGTAAAATTACATCTATCTTGCAACGCTCAGTAGACAGCTTGGAAGGAGATCTTCCATACAACAACATGGCTGCTCAATTGGCGGATATCATTGATTGTAACGCTGCTATCGTTAATGGTGGTGGTGCTCTCCTTGGTTTTGCCATGAAGTACAAAACCAACAATGATCGTGTGGAAGAGTTTTTTGAAGCTAAACAACTTCCAGAAGAATACACACGTGGTATCAGCCGTGTTTATGATACTCAAGAAAACATTGGTATTGACAGTGACTTGACCATTTTCCCAGTGGAGTCAAAAGATGACTTCCCAGATGGTTTGACTACAATTGCCCCTATCTATGGTGGTGGTATGCGTCTTGGTTCTTTCATCATTTGGCGTAACGATCATGATTTTGTGGATGAAGATCTTATCTTGGTTGAGATAGCCTCTACGGTAGTTGGGTTGCAGTTGTTAAACCTTCAAACAGAGAACTTGGAAGAAACGATTCGTAAACAAACAGCTATTAACATGGCTATTAATACCTTGTCTTACTCAGAAATCAAGGCAGTTTCAGCTATCTTGAACGAGTTGGATGGTTTGGAAGGTCGCTTGACAGCATCTGTTATCGCTGACCGTATCGGAATTACGCGTTCAGTTATCGTTAATGCCCTTCGTAAGTTGGAATCAGCTGGTATTATTGAGAGCCGTTCACTCGGTATGAAAGGGACTTATCTTAAAGTCCTTAACGAAGGTATCTACGACAAATTGAAAGAATACGAATAAGAAGAATACTGAAAGAGAGTGAGGTAGGAGGACCTGCCCCACTTTTTTTAAAAGGAGAAAGTAGCATGACAAAGGCATTGATATCAATTGATTACTCTTATGATTTTGTGGCAGATGATGGGAAGTTGACGGCTGGTAAGCCTGCCCAAGCCATTGAAGATCGTATTGCTCAGGTAACTCAAGAAGCCTATGACAATGGGGATTATATCTTTGTTGCCATGGATCGACATGATGAAGGAGATACCTTCCATCCTGAGACTAAACTCTTTCCACCTCACAATATTGCAGGGACATCTGGGCGAGAACTTTATGGTAAGTTAGCTGGTGTATATGATGCCATCAAGGACGACCATCGTGTCTTTTGGATGGACAAGCGACACTATTCAGCCTTTTCCGGAACGGATCTAGATATTCGTTTACGTGAGCGTCGTGTGACGACAGTTGTTTTGACGGGAGTTTTAACAGATATTTGTGTGTTACATACGGCTATTGATGCTTATAATTTGGGCTATGATATCGAGGTGGTAGAGAGTGCAACAGCCTCCTTGACGCCTGAAGCTCATGACTTTGCTATTGGACATTTTAAAAATGTTCTTGGAGCAACAATTGTGGAGTAAGAGTTAGTTCTTACTCTTTTTTTGATAATTGTAATAATGGGGAGTGGTTTGGGAGTCAGCTCTTATCGAATGTGGGAGTAAGTCCCACTCTCAATTTTTTGTCTAAGATCATAGGATAGTATCAGTTTTTCGTAGTTTACTATAAGAAAACGATTCCAGATTATTATATACTATTACCGAAATAATCTTGAATCATAAGAGGTAGAATAATGACTAAAAAATTAACGTTTCCTGATGGATTTTTGTGGGGTGGAGCGACAGCAGCCAACCAATGTGAAGGTGCCTATGATGCTGATGGGCGTGGTTTAGCCAATGTTGATGTGGTGCCAATTGGTGAGGATCGCCTTTCGATTATTACTGGACGTCGCAAGATGTTTGATTTTGAGGATGGTTATTTTTATCCGGCCAAGGAAAGTATCGATATGTACCACCGTTACAAGGAAGATATTGCTCTCTTTGGTGAAATGGGCTTTAAGACCTATCGTCTTTCTATTGCTTGGTCACGAATTTTTCCTAAGGGTGATGAGGCTGAGCCAAATGAAGCTGGGCTAGCTTTTTACGAGGACCTATTCAAGGAATGTCACAAACATGGCATCGAACCCTTAGTGACGATTACACACTTTGATTGTCCAATGCACTTGATTACAGAATATGGTGGATGGCGTAATCGTAAGATGCTTGGTTTCTATGAAAATCTTTGCCGTACCCTTTTCACACGTTATAAAGGTTTGGTTAAGTACTGGCTCACTTTCAACGAAATCAACATGATTCTCCATGCCCCATTTATGGGAGCAGGGCTCTGTTTTGAAGAGGGTGAGAATGAGGAGCAGGTTAAATATCAGGCTGCTCACCATGAGTTGGTAGCCTCAGCTATGGCGACGAAATTGGCCCATGAGATTGATCCTGACAATAAGGTCGGTTGTATGTTGGCAGCCGGTCAATATTATCCAAATACAGCCCACCCACGTGACTACTGGGCAGCCATGCAAGAAGATCGTAGTAGCTATTTCTTCATTGATGTCCAGGCTCGTGGAGAGTATCCAAATTATGCTAAGAAACAGTGGGAACGTGATGGTATTGAGATTGAGATGACGGAAGAAGATTTGGCCCTTCTTAAAGAGCATACTGTTGATTTCATTTCCTTCTCTTATTATGCAAGTCGTGTGGCTTCAGGTGATCCAGAAGTTAATGAAAAGACTGCCGGCAATATCTTTGCCTCCATTAAAAATCCATATTTGGAAGCTTCAGAGTGGGGTTGGCAAATTGACCCACTAGGCCTTCGTATTACCCTCAATGCTATTTGGGATCGTTACCAAAAACCGATGTTTATCGTTGAAAATGGGCTTGGTGCTGTGGATACGCCAGATGAAAATGGTTATGTTGAAGACGATTATCGTATCGACTACTTGGCAGCCCACATCAAGGCTATGCGTGATGCTATTAATGAAGATGGTGTAGAGCTTTGGGGCTACACAACCTGGGGCTGTATCGACCTTGTTTCTGCTGGAACTGGTGAAATGAAGAAACGTTATGGCTTCATCTATGTGGACCGAGATAACGATGGTAATGGTAGTCTTAAACGCTCTAAGAAGAAATCATTTAACTGGTACAAAGAAGTTATCGCAAGTAACGGTGCCTCTGTAGAATAGTGCATTTGAGTTGCGTGCTGGTCTGGGTTCAATTTTACGAATCTAGCAAGCACTGAAAGAAAATTGATCTCCATTTAAAGTCAGCCTTAGGGTTGGCTTTTTTTGTAAGGGATAGAAATTGTAATGTTTTCTAAAAAATGATATTCTTGTTAGAGTTTGAGAGGAAGAAAACATGGGTAAAAAATCGGTTGTATTTGTAGCTGAGCTATCCTATATGGAAAAGTTAGAGGTAGCTCTTAAATCTTTGTGTGCACATCAAGGGCAGTGGAAAATTTATGTGCTAAATGAGAATTTACCAACAGAATGGTTTACGCTGATGAATCGTCGTTTAGAGGCTATTGATTCTGAAATTCTCAATTGTCGTGTGTCTGCAGAAAGCTTTAAACAATTTTCGCTTCCGAGTGCGCATATTCATTATGCGACTTTTTTCCGTTATGCGATTCCTGAGTTTGTTCAAGAAGATCGTGTTCTCTATTTGGATTGTGATATGATTTTTACGCAGGATTTGTCACCACTTTTTGAAGTGGCTTTGGGCGGATTTGGTATTGGAGCGGTAGTGGATCGTCCAACGACGACAGATGGTTTTAACGCTGGTTTGATGGTTATTGATACCGATTGGTGGCGACAACACAAGGTGACAGAGTCTCTTTTTGACTTAACTAAAGAGTATCATCAAAATGTTTATGGGGATCAAGGTATCTTGAATCTTTATTTTAAAGACGCCTGGCACCAACTTCCATGGACTTATAATCTCCAAGTAGGCTCTGACAAGGATCAGTACAGATATGGGGACTTGGATTGGTATGATGTTTTTAAAGGGGTGCCAGCAGTTATTCATTACACCTCTCACAATAAACCTTGGACCTCTAAGCGTTTCAATCGTTTCAGAGATATTTGGTGGTTTTATTATGCCCTATCTTGGGAAGACATCTTATTGAGAAAGCCATCCTTAAAGCTTAGCTTTAGTGATATGGTAGGTGATTTTCCTTACCATACGGCTATTTATACTAATACGGCAGACATCTTTGAATTGGAACATTTACTGCAGGCTCTTCCAGATGTAGCTTTTCATGTTTTGGCTCATTCTCATTTCGGGTTTAATTTGGTGAAATTGGAGCAGTATCCAAACCTTATTCTCTATCCGTCCTTTGATCCATTGACCAGTCGAAAGGTTTTGGAAAAAATAGATTTTTATTTGGATATCAACCCATTTGACGAGGTTGATCATATCACAGAAACGATTCATCAGTTGGGTCTTCCAATTTTCTCTTTTGAAGGGACCAATCATGACCAGACTGGGAAAAATCAAGTGTTCAAGAATGACCAAGTAGACCAAATGGTAGAGGCAGTTCGAGACTATATAGATACGATTGAGAGATAGACCATGGAAAATAAAGAAGTAGTGAGTATTGTGATTCCCATTTATAATGTGGAGACGTATTTGAAGCAGTGTTTGGAAACGATAGTGAATCAGACTTATCCAAACCTTGAAATCATTCTTGTCAATGATGGTTCTCCTGACAATTCAGAGGAGATTTGCAAGGAATTTTTCAAGAGAGATTCGCGTATTCGCTATGTGCGACAAGTTAATGGGGGCTTATCTGCAGCCCGAAATACAGGAATTGACTTAGCCACAGGTGATTACATCACTTTTGTAGACCCAGATGACTGGGTAACAGAGGATTATGTGGAGACCTTATACACTCAGTTAAAAAAGTATGAAGCAGACGTTTCTATTGCCAACTATAACTTGTTCAATGAGAGTACAAGTAAGTTTTTGATTAAGGTAACGGAGAATGATTATTCTGAAACTCTCTATGAAGGAAGAGGTATTATTGACCAAGATGCCATTCAAGAGACACGAGATATGGCTTGGGCATGTGCCATGATGAAACTCTACAAGATTTCCTTATTCGAGGATCTTCGTTTTCCTGTTGGTAAGAATGTCGAAGATAACTTCCTTATGTATAAACTCTTATTAAAGGCCAATCGTGTGGTTCATACTGAGAAGTGTATCTACTGGTACCGAGTGGGTCGTAAGGATACGCTGTCACAGGTCTGGACTGAGAAGCGTGTTTTAGATGAGATGGAAGCTAAGAATGAAAAACTAGCTTTGCTAGGTATGTTGGGCTATGATTTGACCTGGCACCGTTATATTTATAAGACGCGTCTAAAACGGGCGATTGAAAAGATGGAAGAAGCTAATCTTCAAGATACTGAGACCTATAAGACGGCACAGGTTAACTTGAGATTTTTGGAGCAATAAAGGTCGAGGGTTAAGCTATTTATAGCTTGGATTAGTCAGAAAGGATAACTATGCTCATTATTGCACAAGAACCCAGTCAGGCAACGGAAAAACTGAGAAGATTACTAGATTCCTTTGGTTTTCAGTCGCGTGTGTTTTATACGAATTTTGAAACGGATATTGATAAGGACACTATTAGTTTAGCATCGTCATTTATTTATTCCTCTGAGGAAGATTATCAAGGGAAACCACTCTTTTTTAACGATTTGTCAGTTCCTCTATATTGGGAATTGTGGACTTTGGGGATTACGACCTATATTTTTGATGGTCAAGACCGTCGTGCTAGTGTCATTTTTCGTGACAATCTAAAGGAACGTACGGTCAAACAAGTCCAATGGTTTGGACAAGGGGAAAAAGTTGTTGCGATAGACGACTATAATCGCTATGGCTGGCGTACCAAACAGCGTCTTCTGGATGATCAGGGACAAGGCATTATGGATATTTACTTTAATCGTAATCAAGAAGAGGTCTTGCTTCACTATATTCAAGATGGGTACTTGATTGATCAAGAATCTGAAGGAAGAGATAGGATTTTCTCGGGTAGGGAAGAATTAACTAAGGTTGTTTTGAATCAAATCCTAAAGTCAGACGAAGCTATCATCTGTATGGATTCCAATATAATCCCGATTTTGCAGACCTTGAATGCTGATCGTCTGGTCTATTGCTCCGACAGTCATGATGGTCTTGAGTTTATTCAAAGTCAAGTGAATCATGTTTTGATTACTAATTATTATCCACAAGGGGAACGTTTGTCAGGCATGATTTATTTAGCTGGTGCTAAACAAGAAGGTTCTCAGACTTTTGTGCCTCAGGCTATGGTGATGACTGCTTCTGAAAATATTGAGGGGCTTGCTGACTTGGTTGATGCTTTTCCGGATATTGACTTTCACATCGGAGCCCAAACTAGTATGGGACCTAAATTGACTTGTCTCGAAGATAAGGAAAATGTCCATCTTTACCCAGGGATTCGTCAGGAGAAATACCAAGAGCTACTAAGGAAATGTTTCATTTATTTAGACTTGAATTATGGAAGTGAAGTGTCTGATGCAACATTGGATGCGATTGAAAATGGGCAGCTACTTTATGGCTTGGAATCAACGGTTCATCGTCACTACTATAAGGACTTACCAACGGTCTATACTTCCTTAGAGGAACTAGAGCAAGGTTTCCGACAACTCTTACAACAAGCTGACTTTTATCCTAATGCTCTTGAAAGTCAGAAAGAGATTTTAAAACTCGCCGAGAGGGGAGAAATCCTAGCTTTCTTGACTAGATTGGAGGGGGAAAAAGATGACGATTTACACCTTTAACCTACTGGTTGGCTATGAGCCTAATGGTGTGGACGTGGCCCAGGCGTCGAGGGCTTTGATGCTACGTGAATTAAATGAGCCTGCTAAGTTTGTCTTTACGACCTGGCCACAACCCTATAAATTAGACTATTATCTTTCTTTAGGGCATCGCTACGAGGAACTCTTCCATGCCTATCTTAGCTTTACAGATCAAGACAGTCATATCCCATCCTTGACAGTGGGGGCCTTGCAGCAAAAATTTAAGTTGACACGACTAGATTTAAGGAGCAAAAGCGAAACAGAGGTCGTTTATGCCTTTTCTGATGCCAGTTCTCTGATTTTCAAGATGGATCCCTACCAAAAAGGCTGCGTGCGCTATGTGGACTACTACCTTAATGGTACGCTACTAAAGCGTGAGTGGTATGGAACAAGTAAATTAGTCACAGAATACTTTGAAAAAGGAATCATCATCAGGAAAAGCTATCATAATAAGGATGGTCGCATTGCCTTTGAAGAACTCAAGCAAGGGACTAGTTGGTTATATAGGCTGGGAACTGAGATTTTAGTGACGAAAACAGAGGTCATGCGTCGCTTTTTGGCAAGACTTCCATTGACAGATGCAGATACCTTGTTGCTGGATAGGGCTTCCTTGATGGAATTTATGCGACCGATTTATGAACTTAATTCTCCTGCAAAGTTAGGCTTCGTTTTTCATTCAGAGCATGAATTTGAAAATGGCGACCTCTACTATGAGTATTATTACATCTTTAAGTACGCCCAACGTTTTGATTTCTTTATTACAGCTACGGAGGCACAAAAGGCTGTTTTAAAGAATACTCTTCAAAAACAGAGCATCGACGCAACTATCTATGCCCTAGCAGTTGGACATTTGGATAAGCTTAGTTTTCCCGTGGAGCAGAGGAAGCCTCTTAGTTTGATGACGGCTTCGCGTTTGGATCCACGTAAACGCTTGGATTTAGCTATAAGAGCCATTGCTCTTGCCCATCAAAAAGAGCCAAACCTTCGCTTTGACATCTATGGTAAAGGTGGAGAGCAAGAGAATCTACAAGAACTGATTGATACTCTTGGGGCGAATGATTACATCCAACTTCGAGGTCATGCTGATTTGCAGGAAATCTACTCACAGTATGAACTTTATGTCACCACCTCTCAGTGGGAAACTTTTGGATTGACTCTGATGGAAGCAGTAGGAGCTGGGCTAGCCTTGGTTGGTTTTGATGCCCGCTATGGTAATCCAACCTTCATCAAAGATGGTGAGAATGGCTATCTGGTCCCTTATAACGAGACTATGGATGAGGATTTACTGGTTTCTCAGATGGCCGACAAGATTTTATTTGCCTTAGAAAGTGATCTTGAGTCTATGCACCAAGCCTCATATGAGCTCGCAAAACATTATTTGAAACCAGAAATTTTAGAAGCCTGGAGAAAGCTCTTGATAGCCATACGATAACTGTTTTGAAAAAGCTATATATTGGTAAACTGTAGTGACAAAAAAGTTGCTACAGTTTTTTTATCCTCCAAGCAAAATAGGCCTAATTATGGTAAAATAGAACGTATTGAAAAATCATCATTTCACGAAAGGAAGCAAGATGAAAATTACGCAAGAAGAGGTAACCCACGTTGCCAATCTTTCAAAATTGAAATTCTCTCCAGAAGAGACAGCTGAGTTTGCGACAACCTTGTCTAAAATTGTCGACATGGTGGAATTATTGGAAGAAGTGGACACAACAGGTGTTGCCCCAACAACGACTATGGCTGATCGTAAGACCGTATTGCGTCCGGATGTTGCTGAAAAAGGGACAGACCGTGACCGCTTGTTTAAAAATGTACCTGAAAAAGATAACTATTATATTAAGGTACCAGCTATCCTAGAAGATGGAGGAGATGCCTAATGTCATTCAACAATAAAACCATTGAAGAGTTGCACGACCTCCTTATCTCTAAGGAAATTTCAGCAACCGAATTGACCCAAGCGACACTTGACGATATCAAGGCGCGTGAAGAAGCGGTCAATGCCTTTGTGACGGTGGCTGAAGAAGCAGCACTTGCCCAAGCCAAGGCTATTGACGAAAAAGGAATCGATAAAGATAACCTCCTGTCAGGGATTCCACTCGCTGTCAAAGACAATATCTCAACAGATGGTATCTTGACGACTGCGGCTTCAAAAATGCTCTACAACTACGAGCCTATCTTTGATGCGACAGCTGTTGCCAATGCAAAAGCCAAAGATATGATTGTCATCGGGAAGACCAACATGGATGAATTTGCTATGGGTGGATCTGGTGAAACATCTTACTATGGGGCGACTAAAAATGCTTGGGACCACAGCAAGGTGCCTGGTGGATCTTCTAGTGGTTCAGCAGCTTCTGTCGCTTCAGGGCAAGTTCGTTTGTCTCTTGGTTCTGATACCGGTGGTTCTATCCGCCAACCAGCTGCCTTCAACGGGATTGTTGGTCTCAAACCAACTTATGGAACTGTTTCACGTTTCGGTCTTATTGCCTTTGGTAGCTCACTCGACCAAATTGGTACCTTCTCACAAACCGTTAAGGAAAATGCCCTCTTGCTCAATGTCATTGCCAGTGAAGATGCCAAAGATTCAACTTCAGCGCCCGTCCGCGTAGCCGATTTTACTTCTAAAATTGGTCAAGACATCAAGGGCATGAAGATTGCCCTTCCTAAGGAATACCTCGGTGAAGGAATTGACCCAGAAGTCAAAGAAACTATCCTTAATGCGGCGAAGCACTTTGAGAAATTGGGAGCAACTGTCGAAGAAGTCAGCCTGCCTCATTCTAAATACGGGGTTGCCGTTTACTACATCATTGCTTCATCTGAAGCTTCATCAAACTTGCAACGTTTCGATGGTATTCGTTATGGTTTCCGTGCGGAAGATGCCAAGAACTTGGATGACATCTATGTGAACACTCGTAGCCAAGGCTTTGGTGATGAAGTGAAACGTCGAATCATGCTGGGTACCTTTAGTTTGTCATCTGGTTACTACGATGCTTACTACAAGAAAGCAGGTCAAGTTCGTAGCCTTATTATCCAAGATTTTGAAAAAGTCTTTGCGGATTACGACCTTATCCTTGGTCCAACAGCTCCAAGCGTGGCCTTTGATTTGGATTCGCTTAACCATGATCCTGTTGCCATGTACTTGGCTGACTTGTTGACCATTCCAGTTAACTTGGCAGGTCTTCCAGGGATTTCGATTCCTGCAGGTTTTGCGCAAGGTCTTCCAGTTGGGTTACAGTTGATTGGTCCTAAGTATTCGGAAGAAACGATCTATCAAGCTGCAGCTGCTTTTGAAGCAACAACGGATTACCACAAGCAACAACCCCTTATTTTCGGAGGTGACAATTAATGAACTTTGAAACAGTCATCGGACTTGAAGTCCACGTTGAATTGAATACAAACTCAAAAATTTTCTCACCAACCTCTGCTCACTTTGGGAATGAGCAAAATGCCAATACTAATGTGATTGACTGGTCTTTCCCAGGGGTGCTTCCTGTCTTGAACAAGGGTGTTGTGGACGCTGGAATCAAGGCTGCCTTGGCGCTGAATATGGATATCCACCAGCATATGCACTTTGACCGTAAGAACTACTTCTACCCTGATAATCCAAAGGCCTACCAAATTTCGCAATTTGACGAGCCAATCGGTTATAACGGTTGGATTGAAGTGCAATTGGAAGACGGAACAACTAAGAAAATCGGGATTGAACGTGCCCACTTGGAAGAAGATGCCGGTAAGAACACGCATGGAACAGACGGTTTCTCTTATGTAGACCTCAACCGTCAAGGGGTGCCATTGATCGAGATTGTATCTGAAGCCGACATGCGTTCTCCTGAAGAAGCCTACGCTTATTTGACAGCTCTCAAAGAAGTCATCCAATACACAGGCATTTCTGACGTTAAGATGGAAGAAGGATCGATGCGTGTGGATGCCAACATTTCCCTTCGTCCATATGGTCAAGAGGAATTTGGTACCAAGACGGAGTTGAAAAACTTGAACTCCTTCTCAAATGTTCGTAAAGGTCTTGAATACGAGGTGCAACGCCAAGCGAAAATCTTGCGTTCAGGTGGTGTCATTCGTCAAGAAACACGCCGTTACGATGAAGCAAACAAGAGCACTATCCTCATGCGTGTCAAAGAAGGGGCGGCGGATTATCGTTACTTCCCAGAACCAGACCTTCCATTGTTTGAAATCTCAGATGAGTGGATTGAGGAAATGCGTACATCCTTGCCTGAGTTTCCAAAAGACCGCCGTGCTCGCTATGTGGCAGAGCTTGGCTTGTCTGACTATGATGCCAACCAATTGACAGCTACTAAGGTCACATCTGACTTCTTTGAAGCAGCCGTAGCCCTTGGCGGAGACGCTAAACAAGTGTCTAACTGGCTCCAAGGTGAAGTGGCTCAATTCTTGAACGCAGAAGGTAAAACGCTTGAAGAAATCCAATTGACACCAGAAAACTTGGTCGAAATGATTGCCATCATCGAAGATGGAACCATCTCTTCTAAGATTGCCAAGAAAGTCTTCGTTCATTTGGCGAAAAACGGTGGCGGTGCGCGTGAATACGTCGAAAAAGCTGGATTGGTACAGATTTCAGACCCTGAAGTCTTGATTCCAATCATCCACCAAGTCTTTGCAGATAATGAAGCAGCCGTAGCCGACTTCAAGTCAGGTAAACGTAACGCTGACAAGGCCTTCACAGGCTTCCTTATGAAAGCAACCAAAGGCCAAGCCAACCCACAAGTAGCCCTCAAGCTACTTGCCCAAGAATTGGCGAAGTTGAAAGAAGAATAATAGATAAAAAACCAGCCGAAAGGTTGGTTTTTTATCTATTATTAGGGTATACAAAAACTCCTAACGAGTGGAGTTCGTAGGAGTTTTTGAAAAAGACTAAGTGACTTTAGAAATGAGGAAGAGCTGAAGCAACCTTCATTTCTTCAGGAACAGTAACAATAACTTGATGAGCTTTTAATTGATATTTATCGATAATCCATTGACGAAGTTTTTCTTTAGAGACATTAGCAGTTCCTCGGAATTCATGTCCGTTATCATGGACAGTCCAGTCTCCCATTTTCTTAAAATCAGTATTCTTAAGTAAGTCAGGGTATTGATCTAGCTCTTTAAGATGAACAATAGTAAAGGTATTACTATTACGTACAATGACGTTTTTCTTCAAAGTCTTACTTAAGTACCAGAAGAGTATAGCAACAGCGCTAACTCCAACAACAAGTCCTGCAAAAGCAATTAAAAACTGTATGAAATTCATATTATAACCTCTTTATGAGACATAGTATACTCTTTGTCTAAAACGTTTTCAAGCAAAAGATGATTTATTACTTTCCGTAGTATTATGGAAAAAGAATGCGTTTTCATTACCACTTATGGAGTTTATAATAGAAGTATCAAAGTCAGGAGGAAAAACGATGACTACTTTTAAAGATGGATTTTTGTGGGGCGGTGCTGTTGCTGCTCATCAACTTGAAGGTGGATGGCAAGAAGGTGGTAAAGGAATCAGTGTTGCTGATGTGATGACTGCTGGTCGTCATGGAGTTGCCCGTGAAATTACCCCGGGCGTTTTGGAAGGTAAATATTATCCAAACCATGAGGCTATAGATTTTTACCATCGTTATAAAGGAGATATTGCACTTTTTGCTGAAATGGGATTTAAGTGCTTCCGAACATCGATTGCCTGGACACGTATTTTCCCCAAAGGTGATGAGTTAGAGCCCAATGAAGAAGGTTTGCAATTTTATGATGATCTTTTTGATGAGTGCTTGAAGTATGGAATTGAACCTGTAATTACGTTATCTCATTTTGAGATGCCTTATCATTTGGTTACAGAATACGGTGGGTGGAAAAATCGAAAATTGATTGATTTCTTTGTTCACTTTGCGGAAGTCGTATTCAAACGTTATAAAGATAAAGTTAAATACTGGATGACCTTTAATGAAATCAACAATCAGGCCAATTACCAGGAAGATTTTGCACCATTTACGAACTCTGGTATTGTATATGAGGAAGGTGACGACCGAGAAGCTATTATGTATCAAGCAGCACACTATGAGTTAGTAGCTTCTGCTCGAGCAGTAAAAATTGGTCATGAAATTAATCCAGATTTTCAAATTGGTTGTATGATTGCGATGTGTCCTATTTATCCTGCAACTTGTAATCCTAAAGATATTTTAATGGCTATGAAGGCTATGCAAAAACGTTATTACTTTACTGATGTACATGTTTTGGGTAAATATCCTGAACACATTCTCAAGTATTGGGAACGTAAAGGAATCTCAGTTGATTTTACAGATCAAGATAAAGAGGATTTACTTGGAGGAACAGTAGACTATATTGGATTTAGTTACTATATGTCTTTTGCTATCGATTCTCATCGTGAGAATAATACTTATTTCGATTATCTTGAAACAGAAGATTTGGTTAAAAATAATTATGTTCAGGCATCTGAATGGGAGTGGCAAATCGACCCCGAGGGCTTACGTTATGCATTAAACTGGTTTACTGATCACTATCATTTGCCATTATTCATTGTTGAAAATGGTTTTGGTGCTATAGACCAAGTTGAAGCAGATGGCATGGTTCATGATGATTATCGAATTGATTATCTAGGTGCTCATATTCGTGAAATGAAAAAAGCTGTAGTTGAAGATGGTGTTGATTTAATGGGATATACTCCTTGGGGATGTATAGACCTAGTTTCAGCTGGTACCGGTGAGATGAGGAAACGTTATGGATTTATCTATGTGGATAAAGATGATGATGGACAAGGGACTTATGAACGCTCACCGAAAAAATCATTTAATTGGTATAAAGAAGTTATTGCATCTAATGGTGCAACGGTGGAATAAAACTAAGAAGCTGGGCGTATTCCCAGCTTCTTTAGTAAACATAGGAGAATAAATATGATTGGTAGTATTGCAGCAATTTTAACAACATTTGCCTTTTTGCCGCAAGTTGTGCGTGTGGTAAAAACAAAAGATACTGAATCAATTGCCTTAGGGATGTATGTTATGCAGGTTGTTGGTATTGCTTTGTGGCTTGCTCATGGCCTTCATATTGGTGACTTACCTTTGATTTTGGCTAATAGTGTTTCCTTTTTACTATCTGGTATTATTTTGATTTATAAATTAAAGTACAAATAATTATTTTCCGTATCGTTGAGGAAAAATCAGAAATGGTAATTGTAAGCGTTTTATTTTATAATTAAAGTGTAAATAAGAAGTAACCCAATCAGGTATCAATTTGATGGGATCAGATTAAAGGAGAAAATCTTATGGCAAAAGCATTGATTATTTGTGCAGCTGGAATGTCTTCATCACTTATGGCAAAGAAAACAACTGAGTTTCTAAAGGGGAAAGGTCAGGATATTGAGGTTGACGCTATTAGTGCCACTGAGGGCGGAAAAGCTATTGCAGCATCAGAATTTGATTTATACCTTGTAAGTCCTCAAACAAAAATGTATTTTAAACAGTTTGAAGAGGCAGGGGCTAAAGTCGGAAAACCAGTTGTTCAAATTCCACCACAAGCTTACATTCCAATTCCAATGGGAATTGAAAAAATGGCTAATTTAATTGTAGAAAACATCTAATCTTTGTTAAAGAAATAGTGTAAAAAATAGGTGTTAGTTAATATTATCTGTTGACTAGATTATAAATAATTCATAATGCAACTTATGCTCGATAAAAAGAAGTAAAGGTGTGAAAATATCCTATAATAGAAGGTGAATATATCATTTTTAGGAGGATATGTGATTGTCAAAAACTAGGAAAAAAAGCATCCTTCAATTCTTGATAAAGCATAGGGAACGTTATGTTACGAGTAAAGAGCTTGCTGAATACTTGTCCTGCTCGGATAGGACTGTACGTAATCACTTAAAATCAATTGATCAAACCTTAAACCTTCAAGGTGTTAGCTTAGTATCAAAACAAGGACAAGGTTATAGACTGTTTTTTGAAAGCCAAGAAGCTTGCCAAACTTTTCGTCTGATTTATGAATTAGGAGATGATTATAATACAAAATCTTCCATGTCCCAAAGTGATGATCGGCTAGCCATCATTTTAAATAAGCTCTTGTTTGAACAGGTTCCAGTTCTTTTTGATGATTTAGTTGAGGAGCTATATGTCAGTCGCTCAACCTTGTCTAATGATTTTAAAAAGATACGCCAGATGCTGGCTGAGTATAACCTAACTATAGAAAGTAGAGCGAATAAAGGTGTCTACGTTTCTGGTGAAGAACGAGACAAACGTTGCTTTATTATGAGTTATTTCTTGGGGAACCAGTTTTTTAAAACATTGCACTCTTATGTGAAGACAAATTTTTTTGACCAAAATCTTCCATTAGAGGAATTGGCAAAGATTGTTTTAGAAGAATGTCAGGAAGCCAATCTAAAGCTGTCGGATTTTGTTTTACAAAATTTAGTTGTTCATATAGCCTTAGCAATAGGCCGTATCAAGTCTGGTTTTGAAATTAGTAACTTAGATTGTCAGATGGCAGATAATGATATTGAACGCCGGGTTGCTAAGAGGATTCTTTCAAGAGTTAGCAAGGTAACCAATCAGGAATTTCCAGTTCAAGAGATTGATTATATTACCCTACATCTGTTAGCTAAAAGTCAGTTACCCCAAAACAATCAAACAGAGTTTTCTAAAGAGGCACTGAGGGACTCGTTGGTCCAAAGCTTTAAAACCTTAGGGTTAGAGGACATATATCACTTTTCTTCGGATTTTCAACTTATTGAGAGTCTTATAACTCATTTGATGACCTTACAGGTACGTTTAGCCAGTCATATTAATCTTAGTAATCCATTGGTAGATGAGGTTAAACAGAATTATAGTGACGTATTCTTCATGACCAAGGAAATTCTTGCAAATATGGAAGCTTTTTCACAGGCTACTATATCTGATGATGAAATAGTTTATGTCTGTCTTCATTTCTTGGCTGCCATCGAACGTCGAAAAGAAAACCATAAATTTTCAGTATTGGCGATTTGTGCGACAGGTTTTGGAGCTGCTCAAATGCTCCGAAATCGCCTTGAATCTGAGCTTGGGAATCGTATAGAGGTGGTTGATGTCATAGGCTACTATGAGTTGAACCAAGAAAAAATAGACGGTATTGATTTTATTGTATCTGCTGTTGATTTATCAAACCTTTACTTTCAGATACCAGTTTTTACAGTGAGTGTCTTTCTTAAATCTGACGAAATATCTCAGATTCGTCATGCTATGAATCAGATGCAAGTCTCGAGAATTAGGAAACGTTCAGAAGTAGCCCCTATTGAAGACGATAATTGTAAACAATACTTTAGCCGAGATAATTTCTTTCTGTGGACGAAAGGCGATAAAACACGACTATTGGAAGAAATGGCAGAATCTCTATCTGTCGATGAATCAGTGGACTTCAAGCAGTCTCTACTTTATGAAATAAAACAGCGTGAGGAATTAAGCTCAGTCGTCTTTTCCGAAAAAATTGCAGTTCCTCACCCAATTAGGCCTTTGGGAAAAGAAGTGAAGATCTCAGTTGCTATCTGCCAAGAGCCTTTATCATGGGATAATCACGGTTCAGATGTTCAACTCGTTTTTCTTTTATCACCATCTAAATATGGAAATGAAGGATTGGCGGATGTGACGGCAAAAATTGTTTCCTTAACAGAAAATGATGATTTACAAAAGCAATTAATCAATTGCAAGGATTTTGATGAGTTTATTACAATATTTGAAAAAATAACATAGGAGGTTCGTATGAATCAAGAAGAACTACAGGTTGCAGCCTTTGAAATTATTCTTCATTCAGGTACTGCTAGAACAGAAATTCATGAAGCGTTTGCTGATATGCGAGAAGGTCGCTTTGACGAAGCAGAAGCTAAGTTAGACCATTCAAATGAAGAAATTTTAGAAGCACACCATGCACAAACAAAACTTTTGCAAGACTATGCAAGTGGTGTAGAAATTAAGATTGAAATTATCATGGTCCATGCTCAAGACCATTTAATGACCACAATGACTCTATTGGAAGTGGCAAAAGAAATGCTAGTTCTTCATAGAAAGGTTGGCTAAATAGATATAGTTAAACAAGGAGGAAGACAATGACAAAAAAAGAACAACTAGAAATCGAGCGTCAACGTCGGGAGACAGCATTAAAAAATACTTTCTTTAATCGCTACCTTCTTCTACGTTATACAATAGCACTCTTCTTTTTTGGCAATATTTATTGGCTTTTGAATCAATTTATTCGTCCTTCTTTTGTTATTGTTCTCCCTATTACGTTAATTGTATTAGCGATTTTGGCTACTGTTGAGCAGTTTCGATTGTATGGCAAGCGTGATGAACGTTTGAAAGTGACTCAGATGTTTGTTCGCTCGCAAGCTGTTATTCAGGTGGGACTACTTGTTCTAACTTGGACAAGTCTGTTTACAACTCTTTTCCCAATTTTTGAAAATAATCAAGCTGCACGTTTCTTCGTTTTTGTTATTCTTTTACTAGGTTTAGGCCTTTGCTTGCTAAATCTTAAAAGAATTCAAGAAATATATGAACGTAAAGATAAGGCTTATCAACGCTTTATCCAGATAGAAAAGAGTTCTATAACCTTATAACAACTTTTAAAAGGATTGCTATTGAAATATATATAATTATTATTAAGGAGGTCCGATTATGGATCAACAAAACGGATTATTTGGTTTCCTTGAAAATCATGTCATGGGACCAATGGGAAAACTTGCCCAGTTTAAAGTTGTACGGGCAATCACGGCAGCAGGTATGGCAGCTGTACCATTTACTATTGTTGGGTCAATGTTCTTGGTATTTAGTATTCTGCCACAAGCTTTCTCATTCTGGCCAATTGTAGCTGATATTTTCTCAGCTTCATTTGATAAGTTTACTTCTCTATACATGGTTGCTAACTATGCTACTATGGGTTCCCTCTCTCTTTACTTTGTTCTCTCACTTGCTTATGAGTTAACTAAAATCTATGCAGAAGAAGAAGAACTAAATATGAATCCTCTTAACGGTGCTCTTCTTGCGCTCATGGCGTTCATTATGACAGTTCCGCAAATCATTTTTGACGGTGGAATGATGAAAGCTGTAGGTAGCCTTAAAGAAGGTGCAGTCGTTGTTGACGGTTGGGCAATGGGCAATGGCGTTACTCGTTTTGGTACTACTGGTATTTTCACAGCTATTATCATGGCTATTGTGACAGTTCTTATTTACCGTACATGTGTAAAACGTAATTGGGTTATTAAAATGCCTGAAGCTGTTCCAGAAGGGGTTTCTCGCGGATTTACAGCCTTGATTCCAGGATTCGTCGTTGCATTTGTAGTTATCTTTATTAACGGTGCACTCGTGGCGTTGGGAACTGACATCTTTAAAGTTATTGCTATTCCATTTGGGTTTGTTGCTAACCTAACTAACTCATGGATTGGATTAATGATTATTTATCTTTTAACTCAACTCCTCTGGATTGTAGGGATTCATGGTGCTAACATTATCTTTGCTTTCGTAAACCCTATCGCCCTTGCTAACATGGCAGAAAATGCTGCTGGAGGACACTATGCTGTAGCTGGTGAGTTCTCTAACATGTTTGTTATCGCTGGTGGATCAGGTGCAACTCTTGGTCTGTGTCTCTACATTGCTTTTGCTGCTAAGTCAGAGCAACTTAAAGCGATTGGACGTGCCTCAGTTGTTCCAGCATTGTTCAACATTAATGAACCTTTGATTTTTGGTTTGCCAATTATCTATAATCCAGCATTAGCGATTCCATTTATCTTAGCTCCAATGGTTACAGCTACTATTTACTACTTTGTTAATGCATTGCATTTGATTAATCCTGTTATTGCACAAGTTCCATGGCCAACCCCAGTGGGAATCGGAGCCTTCTTAGGAACAGCAGATCTCCGTGCTGTCTTAGTTGCTCTTGTCTGTGCAGTTGCTGCCTTCCTTGTTTACTTCCCATTCATTCGTGTTTACGATAAGAAATTGTTGAAAGAGGAACAAGAAGCTTAATTTATGATTAAAGATCTTAACTTTGTTAAGGTCTTTTTTGTTATACTAATGGTATTCAATAAAACATCTATTAAGTAGGAGCAACCCAATGAACAAATTCTTAAGAATCCTATTTATCCTCGTCATCCTGGCCATGACTGGTGCCATTATTTTTCAGCTATTTTTCCCAACCTATATGGGAAGTCACTCGGGGTACGGCATTTCAGTTGGTTGGCAGAGGGAGATTGGTATCTGGAATGTGGCAGTTCTAATCATCCTGATTGCCGTAAACTTCAAATACGATTGGTTTTATCTGAGAGCTGTACTGATAGCTTTGATTATTGGAGGCCTGGGGATTGGGACTAATCATTTCCTTAGCTATCTTCAACATCATCACTCAGTGAATGCTATTGGAGCACTTGAAAATTATCTTTTAGTCCTTGGATGGATTGTGGGTTGGTGGCTAGAGGTGTCTCGAATCAAAAAAGAAATAAGGTAACTATTGTTTAGATTAGGGAGGTACTTCATAGGGTACTTCCCTCATTTCTTTTGATTCCTTTTTCCTTGACAAGCAAAAAGAAAACGTTTACAATTTGATGTATAAAGTTTCCTGAAAAGAAAACCAAAAATTGTGAAAACAAGGAGATCATCATATGGCTACTATGAAAGCAGCTCGCTGGCATGCAGCGAAAGACGTTCGTATCGAAGAAGTGGAAGTACCTGAAGTACAGTCTCATCAAGTAAAAGTGGCAGTCAAGTTCACAGGAATCTGTGGTACAGATTTGCATGAATATTTGGATGGACCAATCTTCATTCCAACAGAAGAACATGTGTATTCTGGTCAAAAAGCACCGGTTACTTTGGGACATGAATTCTCTGGTGAGATTGTAGAAGTCGGAAGTGATGTGACTCGTGTCAAAGTTGGCGATCGTGTAACCATCGAACCAATTCTTGCAGAGCACAACTTGATTGGCGATTATAACCTTGATCCAAACTTGAACTTCGTCGGCCTCGCTGCAGATGGTGGTTTTGCGAAATACTGTGTCCTTGATGGTGATCTTGTCCATGTGATTCCAGATAGCTTGAGCTATGAACAAGCCGCTCTTACAGAACCTGCTGCTGTAGCTGTGTATGCAGTCCGTCAATCTGCTTTGAAAGCTGGGGATACAGCTGTTATCTTTGGCTTGGGTCCAATTGGTCTTTTGATCGTTGAAGCCCTTCGTGCAGCAGGCGCATCAAAAATCTATGCGGTTGAATTGTCTCCTGAACGTCAAGCGAAAGCAGAAGAATTGGGAGCAATTGTTGTTCGCCCAGAAGAAGGGGAAACAGTCGTAGAGGCTATCCATCGTTTGACAGGCGGTGGAGCAGATGTTTCTTACGAAGTTACTGGGGTTCCGGTTGTTTTAGGTCAAGCCCTTGCAGCTGTTCATAAAGCTGGGGAATGTATGGTTGTATCTATCTGGGAACGTGAAGCCAGCATCAATCCAAATGAATTCGCCATCCAAGAAAAATCTCTCAAAGGAATTATTGCCTACCGTCACATCTTCCCTAAAGTTTTGGAATTGATGGAACAAGGCTACTTCCCTGCTGATAAATTGGTTACTAAGAAAATTAAATTGGAGAATATCGTTGAAGAAGGCTTTGTTGAATTGACCCAAGATAAATCTCAAATTAAGATCTTAGTTGAACCAGAATAAGCTTATAAAGGTCGAATGAATAGATAAAGGTCGAAACCGCTTTGTTTCGACCTTTTTGTGTTACAATAACAGAAACAAATAGATTTGGGAGGCGACTATGTCTAAACAACTAAAAGGGAGCTTGATGGTATTGACAGCAGGAATTGCCTGGGGATTTTCAGGGGTTTCTGGTCAATACCTAATGGCTCATGGTGTTAATGTCAATCTTTTGACGAGTTTACGTTTGCTTCTGTCTGGTATTTTACTAACGGCTTCTGTCTTTTTTAGGCAGCGAGACAAATTAGTACAAGCTATTAAAGATAGAAAAACCTTAGTAAGTATCGCCTTATTTGCTCTCTTTGGTCTGGTACTAAATCAGTACGCCTATCTCAGTGCTATTCAGTACACCAACGCTGGGACAGCGACGGTCTTGCAGTATGTCACACCAGTTATCATCCTGGCTTTTGTATGTGCAAAATATCGTAGGTTCCCAACAGCAGCAGAGCTAGTGGCGATTATCATGGCTATTGTGGGAACCTTCATCATCGCCACACATGGTCAAGTGACAGAGTTGGCCATCACACCTCTGGGCTTGTTCTGGGGCCTCTTTTCAGCGGTGACCTATGCACTTTATATCTTAGTGCCTGCTAAGGCTATTGAAAAATGGGGCAGTTTGATTGTCATTGGTTTAGGCCTGTTGCTCGGTGGTTTAATCTTTCCGATTGTTATCCAAGCCTGGAAGTATAAACTTCCTTTGACGGGTGGAAATCTCTTAGCACTTTTTGGTTTAGTCTTCATTGGGACAGTCTTTGCTTACACCGTTTTCCTTAAGGGGACGATCATGGTTGGAGCTGTCAAAGGGAGTCTCTTGGCTTCGGTAGAACCTGTAGCGTCGGTCATTTTGACCGTATTAATTATGGGGGACCGCTTCTTTGCCATTGATGTGGTTGGAATGTTTTTAATTGTTCTTGCTGTTATCATCATATCGCTTAAGAATTTAGTTGCCCTTAAAAAACAAGAGAAAATTCAAAGATAAAGATAGAGCCCGAGTGATTGTGGCTCTTTTCTTTATTGTTCTGTAAAGGTTGTTCTTAAAAAATAGGACTTAAGTCCCACACATAAACCTTAAAAATATGGTAAAATAAGAGGTAAACTAACATTTTGGAGAGAAAATGAGTATAGACGATTATAGGCCCCAGTTTATGGTGGAGGCTGTTTATGATTTGAAACCTGACCAGCTACGTGAACATGGTATTCGTGCCGTCTTGGTCGATTTGGACAATACCTTGATTGCTTGGAACAACCCTGATGGGACTCCTGAGCTACGTGCTTGGTTGGATGAGATGACAGAGGCTGACATTCCAGTGGTTGTGGTCTCTAACAATAAATATGAACGTGTTGAACGTGCGGTTGCCAATTTCCATGTGGATTTCGTGAGTCGTGCCATGAAGCCTTTCACTAAAGGCATTAATGAAGCGATTGAACGCTATCACTTTAACCGTGAAGAGGTTGTAATGGTGGGTGACCAGCTCATGACTGACATTAGGGCTAGCCACCGAGCAGGTATTCGCTCGATTTTGGTTAAGCCTTTGGTGAAGTCGGATTCTTGGGTGACCAAGTTTAACCGTTGGCGTGAACGTCGCATGTGGAAAAAGATTGAAAAAGCATATGGTCCTATGACCTTCAACAAAGGAATTTAATGGAAGAATTATTTTGTATTGGGTGTGGAGCCCAAATTCAAACAGAAGATAAAGAAAAAGCAGGTTTCACACCTGCTAGCTCTATTAAAAAGGCCGAGGAAACAGGTGAGTTATACTGCCAGCGCTGTTTCCGTCTTCGTCATTACAATGAGATTGTGGATGTCCACATCACTGATGATGAATTTTTAAAATTGCTTCATGAAGTTGGTGATAGTGATGCCCTCGTTGTCAATGTTGTTGATATTTTCGATTTTAATGGATCAATCATCCCAGGCTTATCACGCTTTGTTTCGGGTAATGATGTGCTCTTGGTTGGAAATAAAAAGGATATCCTACCTAAATCCGTTAAAGATGGTAAGGTAACTCAATGGTTGACAGAACGTGCCCACGAAGAAGGGATGCGTCCTGTGGATGTCATGTTGACATCTGCTCAAAATCATCATGCTATTAAAGAGCTAATTCAACGTATTGAAGACCTCCGTAAGGGTCGTGATGTCTATGTTGTTGGTGTTACGAATGTTGGTAAATCAACCTTAATTAATGCCATCATCAAAGAAATTACTGGTGATAAAGATGTTATCACAACCTCTCGTTTCCCAGGAACGACCCTTGATAAGATTGAAATCCCATTGGATGACGGTAGCTATATTTTTGATACACCAGGAATTATCCACCGACACCAGATGGCACACTATCTGTCAGCTAAGGACCTCAAGTACGTTAGTCCTAAGAAGGAAATCAAACCGAAGACTTATCAGTTAAATGTAGGCCAAACCCTATTTCTAGGTGGACTAGGACGTTTTGACTTTATTGATGGGAATAAGCAAGGTTTTACAGCCTTCTTTGATAATAACTTGAAGCTTCATCGTACCAAACTTGAAGGCGCAGATGCTTTTTATGACAAGCATGTTGGAAGTCTTCTCATGCCTCCTGGGCCAAAGGATCTGGCTGAGTTTCCAAAACTTGTTCGTCACGAATTTACTGTCAAAGATAAGACAGACATTGTCTTCTCAGGACTAGGCTGGATCCGTGTCCAAGGAAAAGCTGACCAACCAACCATCGTTGCTGCTTGGGCACCAGAAGGTGTTGGCGTTGTCGTACGAAAAGCGATTATTTAAACTTAATTAAGTAGTTAAAAGGAATAAACATGTCATTAACATCAAAACAACGTGCCTTCCTCAAATCGGAAGCCCACACCCTTAAACCTATTGTACAAATCGGGAAAAACGGTCTTAACGATCATATCAAAACTAGCGTTCGTAACGCCCTTGATGCCCGTGAGTTAATTAAGGTAACCCTTCTTCAAAATACTATGGAAGATATCCATGAAGTTGCTGAAATTTTGGAAGAAGAAATCGGCTGTGATACAGTCCTCAAGATTGGACGTATCTTGATTCTTTACAAGGAATCAGCTAAAAAAGAAAATCGTAAGTTGTCACCAAAGGTCAAAGCTATCCAAAAATAGTTGCTGACTTTGCTTGGTGAAGGATAAACTAAGGTATAGGAACACTTTTGAATCATTAAAGCTGGCCTTAAGTCAGTTGTATAATGCTTGAATAAGAGGAGACGAACATGGCATTAGATCTTGTAACCCCGTTTACAAAGGTTCAACTAGAGGAAGAAATTAAAGATACCGGCCGTAAGCAGGTTGGAATATTAGGTGGAAATTTCAATCCTGTTCACAATGCCCACCTGGTTGTTGCAGACCAGGTGCGTCAGCAATTAGGTCTCGATGAAGTTCTTCTCATGCCTGAATTTGAGCCCCCTCATATCGATAAAAAAGAGACTATTGATGAAAAGCATCGCCTTAATATGCTCATGTTGGCTATTAACGGCATCGAAGGTTTGGATATTGAAACCATCGAGTTGGAACGTAAGGGTATCAGCTATACCTATGACACCATGAAACTCTTGACCGAGGCTAATCCTGATACGGATTATTACTTTATTATTGGAGCTGATATGGTCGAGTACCTACCAAAATGGCACCGTATTGATGAACTTATCGAGATGGTTCAATTTGTTGGTGTACAGCGTCCTAAGTATAAGGCTGGAACGTCATATCCTGTTATCTGGGTTGATGTGCCTCTTATGGATATTAGTTCAAGTGCAGTCAGAGCCTACATTAAGAAGGATCGTACACCTAACTTCATGGTGCCGCAGTCTGTACTTGCCTACATCAAGAAAGCGGGGCTCTATAAATGACCTATGAAAAATACCTTGACTTTTCTCGTGATGAACTCCTTGAAAAAGTTAGAGCGGTTATGAGTCCTAAACGCTTTAATCATGTTTTGGGTGTTGAGCGAGCTGCCATTGCTCTTGCTGAAAAGTATGGTTACGATACTGAAAAAGCTGGTTTGGCTGGCCTCCTTCATGATTATGCCAAGGAACTTCCAGACCAGGAATTCATAGAGCTAATCGATAAGTATGAGCTCGATCCTGAATTGAAAAAATGGGGAAACAATGTCTGGCATGGTATGGTTGGGATTTACAAAATCCAAGAAGATTTGGGTTTGACTGATTCTGAGATTCTTCGCAGTATTGAAATCCATACCGTTGGAAGCCATGATATGTCAACCCTAGATAAAATTGTCTATGTGGCTGATTATATTGAGCATAACCGTAATTTCCCTTTGGTAGAGGAAGCTAGACAAGTAGCAGAGCAATCCTTGAATAAGGCCGTTGCTTTTGAAACAGTTCATACGGTAGAACACTTGGCCCACCAAGCTCTACCGATTTTCCCACAAACCTTGGAAACCTATAATGCTTTTGTGCATTGCTTAAAAGATTAATAACAAATTACTGGAGAATATCATTGACTAAAGAAGAATTACTTGAATTGGTTGTCAAAGCCGCTGATGAAAAGCGAGCTGAAGACATTGTTGCCCTTGATTTGTACGGCCTTACAAGCCTAACAGATTACTTTGTTATTTTGAGTGCAATGAATAGCCGTCAGTTGGAAGCTATTGCCGACAACATCCGTGAGAAAGTGAAAGAAGCTGGCCTTGATGCTAGTCACATGGAAGGTGACAACAAGGGTGGTTGGATTCTTTTGGATCTTAACGATGTCGTTGTTCACATCTTTACAGAAGATGAACGTGCTCACTATAACCTTGAAAAACTCTGGCATGAAGCACCAATGGTGGATGTGTCAGCTTATTTGGCATAAAAATTGAACTCAGTTGGCGACAACTGGGTTTTGTTGCTTAAACTAAAGATTTAATAGGAAGGATAGAGCCTTGTGTTTGGTTGGTTTGTTAACTGAACACGAGCTAAAAGCTGTGAGAAAAAGAAAAACTTTCTTTGTATCTAGCGATTCGGCAGAAAGTTTCCTATTTTCTCTTTGCTTTTGACGCTCTTTGTATCTTAGAAAGGATTTGAACCCATCCTGTAATCGTCGGAAAATAGACAGTTCTATGTCAAATTATCAATATTAAAATTTATTATTTGGCGCAGTAGCTGATTGGACTCTTCATTCGCTTTTTAAGCTCGGAAGAGTACCTAATCAGCCTTGCGGGGGTGAGACAACGAACGATTTTTTTAAGAAAACTCGTTCTGTCTCACTCCCCCTAATTTTCATTCCGATTACGGACGGACTTGGTATCATCATTATGGCTACTTATGAAACTTTTGCGGCTGTCTACGACGCTGTTATGGATGATAGTCTTTACGATTTGTGGACGGATTTTTCGCTTCGTCATTTGCCAAAGACTAAGGACAAAAAGAAATTGCTCGAATTGGCTTGTGGAACTGGGATTCAATCTGTACGTTTTTCTCAAGCTGGTTTTGATGTAACTGGACTCGATTTGAGTGCTGATATGTTGAAGATTGCGGAGAAGCGTGCGTCTTCCGCCAAACAGAAAATTGACTTTATTGAAGGCAACATGTTGAATTTATCGCAAGCTGGTAAGTACGACTTTGTGACTTGCTACTCAGATTCAATCTGCTATATGCAGGACGAAGTAGAGGTTGGGGATGTCTTCAAAGAGGTTTATAATGCATTGAATGAAGATGGCGTCTTTATCTTTGATGTGCACTCAACCTATCAGACGGATGAGGTTTTCCCTGGCTATTCCTACCATGAAAATGCAGAAGACTTTGCTATGCTCTGGGATACCTATGAGGATGCGGCTCCGCATTCTATTGTCCATGAATTAACTTTCTTTGTCCAAGAGGAAGATGGAAGATTTAGCCGTCATGATGAGGTGCATGAGGAACGCACTTATGAGGTCTTGACTTATGATATTTTGTTGGAGCAGGCTGGCTTCAAATCTTTCAAACTTTATGCCGATTTCGAGGACAAGGAACCGACTGAAACTAGTGCCCGTTGGTTCTTTGTGGCACAAAAATAAGAGCCTATGACAGTTACAGGTATTATTGCTGAGTTCAATCCTTTTCATAACGGTCACAAGTATCTCTTGGATCAGGCTGAAGGCGTAAAAATCGTTGCCATGTCTGGGAACTTTGTTCAGCGAGGTGAGCCAGCTATTGTGGATAAGTGGACTAGGGCTCAGATGGCTTTGGAAAATGGGGCAGACCTCGTGGTTGAGCTGCCTTTCTTGACGGCAGTCCAGTCTGCCGATTATTTTGCTGCTGGAGCCGTCGATATCTTGTCCCGACTGGGAATTGATAACCTTGCTTTTGGTACGGAAGAAGTCCTAGACTATCAGTCTATAGCGGATGTCTATGCTGAAAAGTCCGAGGACATGGAAGCCTTTGTGGAAAACTTGCCGAGTGACCTATCTTATCCACAGAAGACACAAAAAATGTGGGAAAAGTTTGCTGGTGTGGATTTTACTGGCAATACACCCAACCATATTTTAGGATTAGCCTATGCCAAAGCTTGTGCTGGTAAGGGCATTAAGTTGAATCCTATCCAGAGACAAGGGGCCGGCTATCATTCCTCAGATAAGGAAGTATCTTTCGCTTCAGCAACCAGCCTACGTCTCCACAAGCAAGACAGTGATTTTGTGGATAAGTTCATGCCCAATAGTAAACTTTTTCAGACTTCTCCACAGGTCTCTTGGGATAATTATTTCCAATTGTTGGTTTATCAGATTCTTACACACCCTGATTTGACCACTATTTTTCAAGTGAATGAAGAGATTGCTAGCCGTTTAAAAGCTGCTATCCGTGAGGCCTCTTCTGTGGAGGAGCTGGTGGATAAGGTAGCAACCAAACGCTATACAAAGGCTCGTGTACGTCGTATTTTGACTTATATCCTGGTCGGAGCTGTGGATAATCCTTTACCTCAAGCTCTTCATGTCCTTGGGTTTTCTCAAAAAGGGCAGTCTCATCTCAAATCTGTGAAAAAGTCTGTGGATATAGTGGCTCGGATTGGAAGGGAACCTTGGGATATGCTTACACAACAAGCGGATAATGTTTATCAATTAGGTAACCCCGAGCTTTGCGAACAAAACTTTGGACGTGTACCGATTAGAGTAAAATAGTTTTATAGAAGGTCTACCTCTGGTAGGCTTTTTTACTTTCCGTAAATTATTTTCCAAAAGGTCAAAAAAGATCAAATAAAACTATTGACTATTACTGACCAATTGTGTATTATAATCTCATAAGGACTTAGCTTCCTTATAAATCTTGCAGTGCTTGCCTAAATACTTGTCATAAAGTTATTTTGGTTTGGCTGCAAAAAAGTTTATGACAAAGGTCAAAAAAAGTCAAAAAAACTATTGACTAATACTGACTAATGTTGTAGAATATGAACATAAGGAAATGAAATCCTTATGAAGGCTGTGTCAATAGCCCATATACCAATAAAAAGGATTGCAGCTAGTCTGCAAAAATTTTCATCTGAAAGGTCAGTAAAAGTCAAAGCTAAATTCTTGACCCAATCAAATGAAAGGTATATGATAAAATTACAAGGGAAAAGGATTCCTTAATGTATAAGTTTCTTTCTGAAAAAGCTATTCATAGTTTTGAAAGAGGCTTGGAAGTTAGCTATATTGAGAGATTCACAGAAAGAAGGTGGCTCTTATGCTAAATGACAATTTATTTAAGACTGTGAAAGTTCTCAGTCTCCTACCAAGAGCAAAACCTGAAATTATTAGAAGAGTAGTTGAAGCTACTAAAAATTTTTAGGGTTTTGGTCAGTAAAAGTCAGAAAACACATTAACATAAAAATAACACTTAGAAAATTTCACAAGAAAACACAAAACGAGGTAATTATATGAACAACAACTTTAACAATATGGATGATCTTTTCAATCAATTGATGGGTAACATGGGTGGTTACCGTTCTGAAAACCGTCGCTACATGATTAACGGTCGTGAAGTGACACCTGAAGAATTTGCGATTTACCGTCAAACAGGTCAATTGCCTGGTAATGAAGGTGAAGCAGTGAACCCAACGCAACAACAGGGTAAAGGACCTAAACAAGATGGTATCCTTGCTAAGCTTGGCCGTAACTTGACAGAAGAAGCTCGTGAGGGTAAATTGGATCCTGTTATCGGACGTAACAAGGAAATCCAAGAAGCTTGCGAAATCTTGGCTCGTCGTACCAAGAATAACCCAGTCCTTGTCGGGGATGCTGGGGTTGGTAAAACAGCCGTAGTTGAAGGTTTGGCTCAAGCCATCGTCAATGGTGATGTTCCAGCTGCTATCAAGAATAAAGAAATCATTTCAATTGATATTTCTGGACTTGAAGCTGGTACTCAATACCGTGGTAGCTTTGAGGAAAACATTCAAAACTTGGTAAACGAAGTCAAAGAAGCTGGAAACATTATCCTCTTCTTCGATGAAATCCACCAAATTCTTGGTGCCGGAAGCACTGGTGATGGTCAAGGATCTAAAGGTCTTGCTGATATCTTGAAACCTGCTCTTTCACGTGGTGAATTGACAGTGATTGGTGCAACAACTCAAGATGAATACCGTAACACTATCTTGAAGAACGCTGCCCTAGCTCGTCGTTTCAACGAAGTTAAGGTCAATGCTCCTTCTGCTGAAGATACTTTCAAGATTCTCCAAGGTATCCGTGATCTTTATGAAAAACACCACAATGTAATCTTGCCAGATGATGTTTTGAAGGCAGCGGTAGATTTCTCTGTACAATACATTCCACAACGTAGCTTGCCAGATAAGGCTATCGACCTTGTCGATGTAACAGCTGCTCACTTGGCTGCTCAACATCCAGTAACTGATGTGAATGCTGTTGAACATGAAATTGAAGAAGAAAAAGCTAAACAAGAAGCTGCAGCTGCCAGAGAAGACTACGAAGCAGCTCTAAACGCTAAGGTTCGTATTGAAGAACTTGAAAAGAAAATTGCTAACCATACAGCAGACCTCAAAGTCACTGCAACTGTTAACGATGTGGCTGAATCTGTAGAACGTATGACTGGTATTCCAGTGTCACAAATGGGTGCAACTGATATCGAACGTTTGAAAGATATGGGTCACCGTTTGCAAACCAAGGTTATCGGTCAAGATAAAGCCGTTGAAGCAGTGGCACGTGCCATCCGTCGTAACCGTGCAGGATTTGACGAAGGTAACCGTCCAATCGGTAGCTTCCTCTTTGTAGGACCTACTGGTGTTGGTAAAACTGAGTTGGCTAAACAATTGGCTCTTGATATGTTCGGTACTAAAGATGCCATTATCCGTTTGGACATGTCAGAATACAGCGACCGCACAGCCGTTTCTAAATTGATTGGTACAACAGCTGGTTATGTTGGTTATGATGACAATAGCAATACTTTAACAGAACGTGTTCGCCGTAACCCATACTCAATCGTTCTTCTCGACGAAATTGAAAAGGCTGACCCTCAAGTCATCACACTTCTCCTCCAAGTTTTGGATGATGGTCGTTTGACAGATGGTCAAGGTAACACTGTAAACTTCAAGAATACTGTGATTATCGCAACTTCAAACGCTGGCTTTGGTTACGAAGCTAACTTGACAGAAGATGCTGATAAACCAGAACTTATGGATCGTTTGAAACCTTACTTCCGTCCAGAATTCCTTAACCGTTTCAATGCTGTCATCGAATTCTCACACTTGAGCAAAGAAGATCTTTCTAAGATTGTAGACCTTATGTTGGTTGAAGTTAACAAGACTCTTTCTAAGAAAGACATTGACTTGGCAGTTAGCGAAGCTGCTAAAGAATACATGACTGAAGAAGGCTACGACGAAGTCATGGGTGTTCGTCCACTCCGTCGTGTGGTTGAACAACAAATCCGTGACAAAGTCACAGACTTCCACTTGGATAACCTTGATGCTAAACACCTAGAAGCTGATATGGAAGATGGTGTCTTAGTTATCAAAGAAAAAGATGCTAAATAAAAAGCATAAAACCTCCTAATCCTATTTATAGCAGAGATATTAAATATCTCTGCTTTTTCTTTTTTATAAATTTTTTAGACTTTCCTTGGGTGCTACGGACGGAAGCAACTTGCTAACGGAATTCCATTCCTAAGATTTGAGCCGGGGTCTCAAATCTTTCGAGTGAGAGAAGCAATATGGCTTCTCTCACTTTTAGCAGAGCGGAAAGTCTTGTTTTGTGTATAGCTGTGACTTTTATATTTATTCTTAAATATAAAATGAGATAAAATTGTTTAAATTATGATAATATGATAAATAGTTAAAAATATATTCTATTTTCAAGAAAGCGTTGACAACGCATTCATATCGCTATATAATTTTTGTGTAAAATTAAATTTTAGTTAGTGATTTCTTGGGTTTAATATTACAATCTTTTGTTATTTGATAAGGAGAAATAATGTTAAAAGTAGTTTTATGGATTTTGGCTATTCTACTTCTTGTAGGAATAGCAATGTTGAACCCCCTAATTGCAGCTGGTATTGTGATTGCAGGATTGTTAATCCAGTTGTTTTTGAAGAAATGAGTTAATAGGGAAAAAGTATGAAAAAGATAATATATGGTATTTTAGCGATTTTATTAGTGATTGTCGTAGGATTCATTTTTCTTAGCGTATATAAAGGGAGTGAGTCATCTGGTAATCAAAAACCAAAGACAGAAATCATAGTAAATGTAAAATCTTTGGAAAAGGTCAGTGAGTTAGTTTTACTCAATGCATCTATTCAAAAAGTTAAGTCAATAGAAAATAATACAAAGTTATTTGGTAGTAACTTTGTAATACCTGGTTCAGAAAAGAAAGCACTCATTATTCTAAATTATACGGCAAAATTCGGTATTAAGAATGATGTAACCATTAAAGATAATGGTAATCATAATTATCAAGTTACATTACCCAAATTTGAAGTTATTGGTGTTGAATTAGATAAAGACAAACCTTATACACTCTACGATACTAGTGGAGGGATTCTTAGTTATTCGACTAAAGACATAGATACTGGTGAGGCTGTTGCAGAAGGTTTTTCAAATAAGGAACAACAAGGTTTTATAAAGGACAATAAAAAATTATTAAAGGAGTCAGCCGAGAAGTACTACTCTACAATGATTAAATCTTTGGACCACGAGGCAAAAGTGACAATTGAAACTCAAAAATAAAGGTGAGGAAAAGATATGTTAAAGTAAATTTTTAATGTTAGCGTTTATGTATTAGCGGTTTTTGGATTTATATTTACATTGTTAATATTTTTTTTGGCTATTAGAGATTCTTCGAATGAAAATTCTACTAATGGCAATAATACGTCAAAAGTAGGACCAAGTATTATGGGTTCGAAAAAAACAGTAGCAAAAACGGAAGAACTATATAGTGATAAAAATATTAAAATAACAAGAACTGGTGGAAATATTATTATTGATAACTTAACGGATAAAGAAATTAATATTAAATCAACTTTTGTAATTAACAATAGTATTGAAGCAACACCATTTAGTTCGTCAAAATCTAGTATCGATCCGAAAGGAAAGCAGTCAGTATCTATATCAGAATTTGTTGCCGTTAATCCAGGACAGAAAGTTGAGGAATCAGACGAAAAAGCAAAAAAAGCAAACTACTATAAGCATAAAATGAAGAGCGGTGAAAATATTGGGTGGACTGCTAATATACAGAATGGTAACTATGATACAATGAATTCATTTAGTATAAATTTTAATTACTAATTGTGAGGAGATGCAGAATGTATTTATTGGATAAACTGTTAAGTAATAAGATTGTTAATACAATTGGTTACACACGTTCAGATACTGGTACCAAAGTCCATTCCTATTTAAGGACACATCCTAAAAATCAAGGATTAACGAAATCAGCAACACGTTCTATTATTAATGCTTTAAAAAAGAAATAGTAATTATATGAAAATAGGTTTAGTAGTGTTCTCTTTAATCTGATTAGTGGTGCCTTTTATTATTGAATGGTACTTTCTGTTGTGAAAAAAAGGAACATTGAGTGACTATTACACTATCCATAAACTTTTTATAAGTTTTCATCATTGATAAAAAAGGTAAGTAGCACAGGCTACTTACCTTTATTCTTTATCGTCACTTTGATATTTTTTCAAGCGTTCTTGGATGATGTTGAGTCGGGGTTCGAGGTCTTTTTTGAAGACGCGTGTTTTATAGTTGAGGTCTTGTTTGATGTCAGCGAGAACAAGGTTTTGTTCCTTGATGATGTCAAGGTTACGTTTGATATTGTCCAGATCGTGAGAAATATTTTCTCGTGATTGGTTGAGGTCTAGGATTTCCTCTTTGATGTCTTCACGTCGTTTATAGGCGTAGTAGGCACCGTAGGCAAGAGTTCCAAGAGCTAGAAAGCGTCCGATTTTCATTCTGTTACCTCTTTAGCGATGCTGTCAGCAAGGTCGGCCAAGGCAGCGAAGTCTGGTTCGTGTTCGTCAAATCCCATGTGGATACCATCGTCTGCACCGTAACGAGGAACGAGATGAATATGAGCATGGAAGACGGTTTGTCCAGCAACTTCTTCGTTGTTATTAAGGATATTCATGCCGATTGCTCTAGTTGCTTTTTGCACGGCACGAGCAATTTTTGGAACACGGCTAAAGACAGTCTCTGCGGTTTCAGCAGACATTTCTAAGATATTACGAACGTGCTCTTTAGGAATAACCAAGGTATGTCCTTTTGTAGCTTGTGAAATATCGAGGAAGGCTAGAACCTTGTCGTCCTCGTAGACTTTTGATGAAGGGATTTCTCCAGATATAATTTTACAGAAAATACAATTATCCATAATAACGACCTTTCCATGAGTTTTTGTTATAATAGATTATATCATACCAAAGAGAGAAAAGATAATGCTTAAATTAGAAAAGGTGACGGGCGGTTACGCTAATATTCCCGTCCTAAAAGATGTTACTTTTGAGGTGGCTGATGGTGAATTGGTTGGTCTCATTGGTCTTAATGGTGCTGGGAAATCAACAACAATTAACGAGATTATTGGTCTCTTAACACCTTATGGGGGACAGATTGCCATTGATGGGTTAACTATTCAACAAGATCCAGCTAGCTATCGTCAGAAGATTGGCTATATTCCTGAAACGCCAAGTCTCTATGAAGAGTTGACGCTTCGTGAACATTTGGAAACGGTGTTGATGGCCTATGGTCTTGATGTGACTGAGGGGATGGCACGTGCGGACAAGTACCTTAAACTCTTTCGCTTAGATGAAAAGTTAGATTGGTTCCCGACTCAGTTTTCAAAGGGAATGAAGCAGAAGGTCATGATTATCTGCGCCTTTATTGTTAACCCCAGTCTTTTCATTGTTGATGAACCCTTCTTGGGTTTGGATCCCTTGGCGATTTCGGACTTGATTGAGCTTTTGGCTGAGGAAAAAGCTAAGGGCAAGGCGATTCTCATGTCTACCCACGTTTTGGATTCAGCTGAGAAGATGTGTGATAGCTTTGTGATTTTGCACCATGGACAGGTCTTAGCACAGGGGACCCTTGAAGAGCTTCGTGAGACCTTTGGTGACAGTAGTGCCAGTCTTAACGATATTTACATGCAGTTAACTAAGGGAGAATTGTCATGATAGCTAAGCTATTTAAGGAGCGTAGCAAGCGATTCAATGCCCGCTGTGCAAAGTATAGTCGCTACGTTTTTAATGATCATTTTATCTTGGTTCTTCTCTTTTTGCTGGGTTTTGTCTTGGTTCAGTATAGCCAGTTGCTTCGACATTTTCCAAAAAATCCATGGGCCATCATTCTTGGCTTACTTGTGCTTTGTCTTTTACTGCCTTTTTGGGGCAATATTGCGACTTATCTAGAACCTGCGGACAAGCACTACCTTTTGGTTAAGGAAGAAGAGGCGCTAGACCATGTTAAGAAGGCAACAGGGCGTGCTTTTAGATTTTGGGTAATAGTACAAACCCTGATTTTTATTTTGGTTATTCCTCTCTTTTTAGCCTTGGGACTTCCAGTTTGGGGAGTTATCCTTGTAGCTGTGGCTATGGCTATTCTTAAGTATGTTATTTTCCAGAAAAAGGCTCAACCTTTTTATAAGCAGTCTGGACTGAATTGGACTGAGGCTATTGCAGGAGAAAATAAGCGTCAACAATCGATCTTGAAGTTCTTTTCACTCTTTACCAATGTTAAAGGGATTACGTCGAGTGTTAAACGTCGTGCCTATTTGGATGGTATTATCAAACGTACAAAGAAAGACAAGGAAAATACTTGGTATAATCTTTACCTAAGAGCCTTCTTACGTTCTGGAGATTACTTTGCCCTTAGTCTACGCCTTTTTGCCCTAACGCTTTTAGTTATCTTTTTGGTTCCTGAAAAATGGCTGGCTATGGTGCTTGTGGTTGTTTTTGACTACCTCTTGCTCTTCCAGCTCACAGCGCTAAAATCGCACTTTGCTTATCAGAGAATGGCTAACCTTATGCCAGTTGGAAAAGACATGCAGGTGAGCAATCTTAAGCGCTTGATTACACAGATTGTACTTGTGTTGACTCTGGTACAGGCTATTTGTCTCTTCGACCTTAAATTTAGCCTGATTTTGGTTGGAATTATGCTAGTTTTGAGCCTTGTTTACCTACCAGCCAAGCTTAAGAAGATGATTGACTAACACCTATTAAATAAGTTAAAATAGAAACGAATGACTAAAGAAAAAGGAGATGCCTAGGTGACATCAACAGATAAAGATTTGAGCCTGACTCCTCTCAAAGGAAATAGTGGTAAGGCCTATATGGGAACTTATCCAAACGGAGATCGCGTCTTTGTGAAGATGAATACAACACCAATCTTGGCAGCTCTTGCCAAGGAACAGATTGCACCACAGCTCTTGTGGGCTAAGCGTCTGGGAAATGGTGACATGATGAGTGCACAGGAGTGGCTTGATGGTCGTATTTTGACCAAACATGACATGAATAGTAAACAGATTATCCAAATTCTTGGTAATTTGCACCGCTCTAAACACTTGGTTAATCAACTCTTGCAGTTGGATTATCATATTGAAAATCCTTTTGATCTTCTACACGAGTGGGAAGAAAATGCCGCTTATCAATTGCGTGAAAATGGCTTCCTTCAAGACGTTGTTAGAGATTTGAAACGTCATCTTCCAGAGTTTCGTGCGGAGATTGCAACCATTGTTCACGGCGATGCTCGTCATAGTAACTTTGTCATCACAACCTCAGGATTGATTTATTTGGTTGATTGGGATTCTGTACGTCTAACAGATCGTATGTATGATGTGGCACAGATCCTCAGCCATTATATTCCATTGGCACATTGGCCACAGTGGTTGTCATATTATGGCTATAAGAACAATGACCTTGTGATGGACAAGATTTACTGGTATGGGCAATTTTCATACTTGACACAGATTTCAAAATTCTTTGATAGTCGTGATATGGAACATGCCAACCGAGAGATTTATGAACTTCGTAAATTCAGAGAGACCTTGCACAGATATTAGAAAGTAGACATGCGAGTTAGAAAACGTAAAGGTGCAGAGGAACACCTAGCTAACCATCCTCAGTACGTTATTCTTGAGCCGGAAGCTGCTAAAGGTAAGTGGCATGAGCTTTTTGGTAATGATAATCCTATCCATATCGAGGTAGGATCTGGTAAAGGGGCCTTCATTACTGGTATGGCCCAACAAAACCCTGACATCAACTACATTGGTATTGATATTCAGTTGTCTGTTTTGAGCTATGCCTTGGATAAGGTCTTGGCTTCGGGTGCTGAAAATGTCAAGCTCTTGCGCGTGGATGGTTCAGCTTTGACCAATTATTTTGAAGATGGCGAAGTGGATATGATGTATCTGAATTTCTCAGATCCATGGCCTAAGAGCCGTCATGAGAAACGTCGTCTAACTTACAAGACTTTCCTAGATACTTATAAGCAAATTCTGCCTAAAAACGGAGAGATTCACTTTAAGACAGACAACCGTGGACTTTTCGAATACAGTTTGGCGAGCTTTTCACAGTATGGAATGGTTATCAACAAAGTTTGGTTGGACCTTCATGCAAGTGATTATGAGGGCAACGTCATGACTGAGTACGAGCGTAAGTTCTCAGAAAAAGGTCAGGTCATCTACCGAGTAGAGGCTCAGTTTAAAGATTAATTATTGAAAACTTGATTAAAAATAACGATTAGCCTATTGATGGCTAATCGTTTGATGTGGAGAGGTCGCATAGAGGCCGAGTGCGCACGCTTGGAAAGCGTGTAGTCCTTAACGGGGCTCGGGGGTTCGAATCCCCTCCTCTCCTTTGAGAAATAGACAAAGTGTCCCTTCCGTTTTAGAAGGGACACTTTTTAGGTATAGTAATTAAAAAGAAGATGGTTTTAACAGCTTTTTATGATAGGAGGACTTAATCCTTAGTCCCAAGGGCTCTGAATCCCTGCTACCCAACCGGTACAGAGGGCGCTAGTAATGTTAAAGCCACCAGTATGGGCATTGATGTCAAGGACCTCTCCTGCAAAGTGTAGGTGAGGGACTTTTTTACTTTCTAGAGTCTTGGGATTAATTTCCTTAAGGTCAACGCCACCTTTAGTCACAAAGGATTTGGCAAGTGACATTTTACCTGTGATTGGAATTTCCATCCCCTTGAGTTGACTGATAAGATTTTCCAAATCTTTTGGATGGAGTTGTTTAATCTTGCTATCCGCCTTATCTCCTGCTAGAAACTCAGCGACACGCTCAGGCACTAGACCTTTGAGAGTGTTTTTAACAGATTTCTCGCGATTTTCCTCAAAGTAAGCCTTGAGATTTTCTTGGCTTTGGTTGGGAAGAAAGTCCAGATGGGCTATCTCACCACCCTTGACAAAACTGGAAAGACGTAGGGCAGCTGGGCCAGATAGGCCAAAATGTGTGAAAAGAAGGTCATGGGTAATCTTGTGCTTGTCATAGGACAGAGTGACATCATCAAGAGAAATTCCTTGTAAGGCCTTGTGGGGGAAGTCGGTTAGGAGTGGACTTTCCGCAGCTTCAAGATCAGTGACTTGGAGCTTAAAATGACGGGCAATATCATGTCCAAAACCAGTTGAACCAGTCGATGGATAAGATTTTCCTCCAGTTGTGACGATGAGTTTATCACTGGTAAAAGTCTGGTCCGAAGACTTAACTTGGAATTGCTCATCAACCTTTTTGACGGAGACAACTTCTGTATTGGTGAGGATGCTAGCACCAAGTTCCTGAATCTTATTTTCCAGAGCTTGGATGATGGTCCGTGATTTATCTGTCTTAGGGAAGACACGTCCGTGATCCTCAACCTTTAGTTTGACACCATTGTCCTCGAAAAAAGCAATGATATCGTGGTTATCAAATTGTGAAAAGACGCTATAGAGGAAACGGCCATTACCTGGAATACCTGCTAGAAGATCGTCTAAAGTCCCGTTGTTAGTAACATTACAACGTCCACCACCAGTACCAGCCAGCTTTTTTCCGAGACGTTTATTTTTTTCAATTAGAAGGGTTTGTTGGCCATAGAAGGCTGAGGCAATAGTCGCCATCATGCCAGCAGGACCCCCACCAATAACGATAGTATCAAAATGTTTCATGACTTTATTTTAGCATAATTTAAAAAGGGAGAATAGTTTGTAAATGGTCAGTTTTTTTAGATAATTTATGTTAGAATAGGAGTAGAAGTTTAAATTAGAATAGTTATTAACTATGGAGGAAAATATCGTGTCTGAAAATAACATGAAACACCGTTCATCTGTCTACGATAGCATGGTTAAATCACCTAACCGTGCCATGCTTCGTGCGACTGGGATGACGGATGATAGTTTTGAAAAGCCTATTGTTGGGGTTATCTCAACTTGGGCTGAGAACACACCATGTAATATCCACTTGCACGGTTTTGGTCAAATTGCCAAAGAAGGTGTTAAAGACGCGGGTGCTTGGCCAGTTCAATTTGGTACGATTACTGTTGCTGATGGTATTGCCATGGGGACACCAGGAATGCGTTTCTCATTGACATCTCGTGATATCATCGCTGACTCAATCGAAGCAGCTATGGGTGGTCACAATGTCGATGCCTTTGTTGCTATTGGTGGTTGTGATAAGAATATGCCTGGTTCTATGATTGCCATTGCTAACATGGATATTCCAGCGATTTTTGCCTATGGTGGTACCATTGCACCAGGTAACCTTAACGGTAAGGATATCGACTTGGTTTCTGTTTTCGAAGGTATCGGTAAATGGAACCACGGTGATATGACCGCAGAAGAGGTTAAAGATCTTGAATGTAATGCCTGCCCTGGCCCTGGTGGTTGTGGTGGTATGTATACTGCCAACACAATGGCGACAGCGATTGAAGTAATGGGGATGAGCCTTCCAGGATCATCATCTCACCCTGCAGAATCAGCTGAGAAGAAAGCAGATATCGAAGAAGCAGGTCGTGCAGTTGTTAAGATGCTTGAACTAGGTCTTAAGCCATCAGATATCTTGACACGCGAAGCCTTTGAAGATGCCATCACTGTCACAATGGCACTTGGTGGTTCAACAAATGCGACACTTCACTTGCTCGCTATTGCTCATGCAGCTAACGTTGATTTGACACTTGAAGATTTCAACGATTTCCAAGAGCGTGTGCCTCACTTGGCTGACTTGAAACCTTCAGGTCAATATGTCTTCCAAGATCTTTACAATGTTGGTGGTGTACCAGCCGTTATGAAATACCTTCTTAAGAATGGTTTCCTTCACGGTGATCGTATCACATGTACTGGTAAGACTGTTGCAGAAAACTTGGAGGCCTTCGATGATTTGACACCAGGTCAAAAAGTCATCATGCCGCTTGAAAATCCTAAACGTGCTGATGGTCCATTGATTATCTTGAAAGGTAACTTGGCTCCAGAAGGTGCGGTTGCCAAAGTATCAGGGGTTAAAGTTCGTAACATCACTGGTCCTGCTAAAGTATTTGACTCAGAAGAAGATGCCATCGAAGCAGTTCTTTCTGATGAAATCGTTGATGGCGACGTAGTTGTTGTACGTTTTGTAGGTCCTAAGGGTGGTCCTGGTATGCCAGAAATGTTGTCATTGTCTTCAATGATCGTTGGTAAAGGTCAAGGGGACAAGGTTGCCCTCTTGACAGATGGACGTTTCTCAGGTGGTACTTACGGACTCGTTGTTGGTCACATTGCTCCTGAAGCTCAGGTTGGTGGACCTATTGCCTACCTCCGTACAGGTGATATGGTTACAGTTGACCAAGATTCCAAAGAAATTACGATGCACGTTTCAGACGAAGAGTTGGCGAAACGTAAAGCCGAAACTGAGTTGCCACCACTTTATAGCCGTGGTGTCCTAGGTAAATACGCTCACATCGTTTCTTCAGCGTCACGTGGTGCCGTTACCGACTTCTGGAACATGGATAAATCAGGCAAAGCCTAATTAGATGATATAAAACAAAATCACACCGGACATTTGTTCGATGTGATTTTTTGATATTAATTTCTAAGACAGTTGTTGGCAGTATGATGACAAGTAATGGTTTGTCTGTTGTTACTCTAGTAAAAAACCGGTTGGAAATGTCCAATCGGTTTTCCTTTTATTTTCCGCCTCGAGGTGAGATACCAAGAGCGATACGTCCATAACGACTGATGCGTGTCATCTTCCAGACCGGTGAATAAGTGGTTTCCACCTTGACAGAGTTAATACCGTCAATGGATTTTAGCTTTTCAGCGATTTCATAAGGCATAGTCTCTTCACAGCCACAACCAGTATCAGTAAAGGTCATAAGGAAGTAGCAGTGGCCATTTTCATCGACAGTGATTTCATAAATCAAACCAAGGTTGTAAATGTCTAGCTCAATCTCAGGGTCGAATACAGTGGTCATTTGTTCGACGATTGGCTCTAAGAAGGGCTGGGCCAAATCATTGACCTTAATATCATCACGGAAGTTTTTCATAGGACTCATTCTTTCTATTTTGCTTTTGTTTATTATGGCATAATTTAGGGCTTTTTTCAATCTCGGATGGCAATATGAGGCTTTAGTAAGCGAGTAAAGTAACAATAAAAAAACTCCAACAGTCAAACCGTTGAAGATAATGTGATTTATGCTTCAATATCAAGTCGTTTTGCAACCGAGGTTGCTCGAATACCATCAAAAATTGGAGCAAGAATGAAAATCCCAAACCTTGTGGAATTGTTCCCACCATTCCTAGATACAACAGATCTGATACCGATCAAACCCAATTTGGAAGTACCGATTGTTTAAGTCAAAGACTTTCCTTCTATATACATTTATACCCACACATAGTTTACCAAAAGCTTAGCTTCCTATCAAGTAAATTGTTTGAAGAGTGAAAGGAAAAAAAGTCCTTCAGATATCCAGAATAACTAGTCAAATTGACAGAAAGGAGTGATTGTGATATTCTCATAGTAAGACATTTCAAGAGAAAATGAGGCTATTATGAGTATTGAAAAGACAGTCAGCGAGATTGCTGAAATCCTTGGTGTTAGTCGTCAAGCAGTCAATAATCGTGTCAAACAACTTCCAGAAGAAGATCTAGAAAAAAATGCTAAAGGGGTTACTGTCGTTAAACGCAGTGGCTTGATTAAGTTGGAGGAAATTTACAAGAAAACCATCTTTGACGATGAGCCAATCGATGAAGAAACAAAACAACGTGAGTTGTTGGAGATTCTTGTAGACGAGAAAAACTCTGAGATTGCCCGTCTCTATGCCCAGTTGAAGGCTAAGGACGAGCAGTTGTCTAACATGGATGATCAATTGCGTGTCAAAGACGTGCAAATTGCTGAAAAAGACAAGCAAATCGATCAACAGCAGCAATTGACCTTGACTGCTATGAAGGACAAGGAAGAGCTTAAACTGGAACTTGATGAGGCTAAGGTTGAGGTTGACGAAGCCAAGGCCCAAGTGGAAGAAATCCAGACCAAACAAGAAGAAGCTTCTAAAAAAGGTTTCTTTGGACGTCTATTTGGAAAATAAAAAAGAAGCTGGGACTCAGTCTCAGCTTTAACTATTGTAGGAGATTAAAATGGAAAATTTAGAAACTTATATTGCCTTTGATTTGGAGTTTAACACGGTGGATGGGGTTAGCCATATTATTCAAGTATCGGCTGTTAAGCTGAATCAGCATGAGGAAGTGGGACAGTTTGATTCTTTCGTCTATTCGGATGTTCCTTTGCAATCCTTTATCAATGGTTTGACTGGAATTACAGCGGATAAGATTGCCAAGGCACCAAAGCTAGAGTCTGTTCTGGCGGATTTTAAATCATTTGTTGGTGACACTCCACTTATTGGCTACAATGCTCTTAAATCAGATTTGCCTATTCTAGCTGAAAATGGTTTGGACTTGGAAGAGCAATATGCTTTAGATGTTTTCGATGAAGCCTTTGACCGTCGTGCTTCTGATTTGAACGGTATTGTTAACCTCAAGTTGACTAGTGTGGCAGATTTCTTTGGAATCAAGGGACACGGTCATAACAGCTTGGAGGATGCTCGTATGACCGCACAGATTTACGAGAAGTTTCTCGAATTAGATGAGAATGCCAAACTTTTGGAGCAACAGGAAGAAGTCAGTAACAATCCTTTTGCTGCCTTAGGTTTGGGTGGCCTTTTCGACTAGGGCTTTACAGAAGCTGTAAAGGATGTAAAGAGTGATAGCTAACTTTTTCTGTAAGAAAAGAAAATCCTCTAGGGTTAGGGCTTGCATATTACCTTGCGTTATAAGGTAGAATCTAGGTATCAAGGGTGGCCAAGGTCCTCCTTTGATAGAAAATCTTAAAAGGAGGTGACTGAGATGTCGCAGTTTTCAACAGGAGAGTTGGCTAAGGCAGCAGAAGTGTCTGTTAGGACTGTCCAGTACTATGATCAACGAGGTATCTTGACGCCGTCTGAAGTCACAGAAGGTGGTCGGAGAATCTATCACGAATCAGACTTGGAACGCCTGCAAGTCATTTGTTTCTTAAGAGATTTGGACTTTTCAATCAAACAAATCAAGAAACTCTTGCAAGAGGAGAATAGGGAACAGGTTTTAGAGCTTTTGTTGACAGATCAAATCGAGAGCTTAGAAAAGTCTTCGAAGGAAATAGAGGTCAAACTAAAACGTGCCCGTCACTTGCAAAAAGAAACTGCTAAGTGGCGTCAACTTTCACTAGAAGATTTGTCAGACATTTCACGTCTTATGGAAAATCAAAAATCATGGCGTCATTTGCAGTTGAGAATGTACGGGAGCATCGTTCTAATCTCCCTTCTTTATCTGATAGGTCTACTGATAGTCATTTATTATTTTAAGGATCCTAGAGGTTTGTTTGTTGTCTGCCCCGCATTTATCATAGCCACAAATTTAGTGGTGTTTCACTATAGAAAGCAGTTCGAATACCTCTGTCCTAATTGTCATAAGGCTTTTGACCCTAGTTTTAAAGAGTTTGCTCTTGCAGGGCATACTCCTAGGACTCGTAAACTGACTTGTCCTCATTGTCATGTAAAGACCTACTGTTTGGAGTTGGCTAAGACTAAAACGAAATAAATTTATCGAATATAAAAAAACGCTTGAGAATTACTTCTCAGGCGTTTTTAGCTTATTCAACTGAACTTAGAGCTTCGAGCATATTAAGCTTGGCTAGGCGGTTATTAACAACGAAGCCAAGGATAATAAGAATGAAGCCGATAAGAACAGCTGGTAAAAGGTAGGTAGCCAAACCGATAGATGGATCAAACATGATACGATCTGGCGGAATGATGCTTACCATATAATGGTGAAGTGCCTGTCCAAGACCGAATCCTACGAAGATACCGATGATAGAAAGGTAAATGGTTTCACGATAGATGTAGAGGGATACTTCGTTATTGTAGAAACCAAGAACCTTAACGGTTGAAAGTTCGTGGATACGTTCTGAAACGTTGATGTTAGTTAGGTTGTAGAGAACAACCACAGCAAGGAGAATGGAAACCGTAATCAAGATACCAATAACCTGTGTCAATGAGTTGACCATAGTGCTGATTTGCAGTTTAAGGTTGTTGTTTTGAACAACACCGTAAACATTAGGTAAGTTGATGAATTTGGCTGCCATATTTTCAACATTTTGCTTAGTTGGTTCAGCGAGAGTAACAAGGTTGGCATTATTCACTGAAGGTGTACCAAAAGCTTTTTGGTAGTAGCTAGCATTCATAAAGAGGAAATGCCCCATGTACATTTCAGTGATACCAGCTATCTTAATCTTGACAGATTCATCCTGACTGTTTTGCACAGTAATGGTATCTCCGACCTTGAGGTTTAGAAGTTTTGCCATTTTTTCAGAGATAATTGCTCCGTCATTAGATAGCTTGAGAGTCTTATTGCGGTCTCGGTCATGTAAGCTAACGTAACTGTCAATGAGTTTTTCGTCACGGTCGTTAAAGACAAGGGTTGAGATTTCTTGGGTGTCCTTATTGGTACCAGCAATTTTTTGCAAGGTTTCAAAATGGACATTCAAGTATTCTTTGACGTCTTTGCTATCGAGGAGTTTAGTGAGTTCCTCATCCAGAGCACTTGACGCATTTGGTTGCTTGGCAACAATCATATCATAGTGAATGATGTCTTCAAACTGTTGCTGGTTAAGGTTAGATACAGAAGATCGAATTCCTAAACCTGCGAAGAGAAGTGCAATAGAACCTGCGACACCAAAGAGGGTCATAAACATCCGTTGCTTATATCGGAAAATATTACGCATGGTAACTTTTTCCGTAAAGCTGAGACGATTCCAAAGCGGTGTGATGCGCTCTAGGACAATCTTAGCTCCTGCTCGAGGTGGTTTTGGAAGGAGGAGTTGGGAAGGCTTTTCCCAGAGCTCTTTCTTAGCAACCACAAAGGCAGGTAGCACAGCAGATAAGAGACCTAAAAGGAAGGCCACAAGGGTAAGTCCTAAGTAGAAGTGCAATTCAAAAGCAGGAAGCTGCAAATCGCTCTTATAAGTGTTGTGAATTAGAATCGGAAGTAGTGTATGACCGGTAATAACACCTGCGGTTGTACCAGTAATACTCGTTATCAAACCATAAATGACGAATTTATGGATAATTCGCGAATTACTGTAACCTAGGGCGTTGAAAATACCAGCCTTACCACGCTCTTCTTCAACAAAGCGTCCCATGGTTACAAAGGTAACCAAAGCTGCCATAAAGTAGAGAGCGACAGGGAAGATGTTACTTACATCGTGAATGATGTTAATATTACTTTCATAAGCAACATATCCCTCGGAACCCGGAATCTCTCGACGTGAGTAGAATTGATAGCTAGGCGCTGGTAAATTATCAACCATTGCTTGACTTTCTTCGAGTTCTTTTTGCTTGGCTTCAATCTTGGTAGTAGCTTCTTTGACATTAGCAGCTTCAGTAGCGTTGCTTGTAGCCATTTGCTGGGTCTGTGCGAGGGCTGTTTCAAGTTCTTGTTTAGCTTGAGTAATTTGAGCTTGAGACTGAGACTTGATTTCAGTTAGGCGTTTCTCAGGTTCATCTTTAAAGAGTTTCTTAAGTTCAGCCTTTCGTTCAGAAATCTTATTTGCGTATTCCTCACTAAAAGGACTGACATTTTCCAAATCCTTGTAGCGGATGCGGGCAATCATGTAATCATTAGAGGTGAAGTCCGTCTCTGGAACAATGGCGTAGCCATCTAGTTTCCCCGTACCAGCGCTGGCATTACCAAGACGGTTCCTAGAGAGAAGTTCAGAGGAATTAACAAAACCAGTAATGGTATATGTTTGTTCCTTTAACTGTTTTTGCCCTGAGCTATCTACTGGCTCAGAAAAGTTAATCTTATCTCCGACGCTATATTCTTCTTTATAAGTTGAGGAAAGAGCGATTTCCCCGTCCTTGGTAGGAAGTTTCCCCTCAATAAGGTCGTAAGTGGAGATTTTCTTAGGTTTAGAGAAGATACGAAATGCCGTATTCGTCCCCTTGACGACAGCATCTTTGAAATAACCATACTCGATGTCTACATTTTTCTTTTTAATTGTATTGAGAAGGTCCTGATCGGTTTGGTTGATACTGTAAGTACTGATTAAGCTCAAGTCAGCTGTTTGATGCGTCTTGAAGAAGTGTTCCCCAGTTTTCTTCATATTAGGAGAAGTTACTTTAAGACCAATCAAGGCAAAGGATCCCAGTGCCATAAGTAAGGCAATAGAGAGCATACGCCCTTTAGAAGCTACAAAGGTTCGCCAAACATCTTTCCAATAAGTTGTTTTTTTCATGACGTTGCTCCTTTCTAGTATTCCAAGTCCTCGATTTTTTGTGGATTAGGATTAAGTTCCACACTCTTAATCTTGGCATCGTGCATTCGAATGACACGATCGGCAATTGGAGCTAGAGAAGCATTATGGGTCACGATAATAACAGTTGTTCCCTGTTTGCGAGCCATTTCTTGAAGGAGGGTCAGGATTTGTTTCCCTGTTTGATAATCCAAAGCCCCCGTTGGTTCATCACAAAGAAGAATCTTTGGATTTTTGGCAACGGCGCGTGCAATAGCGACACGTTGTTGTTCCCCACCAGATAGTTGTGATGGGAAGTTGTCTAAGCGGTCTCCCAAACCGACTTCGACGAGTGTTTGAGTAGCATCTTTAGCGTTTGGAACGATTTCAGATGCTAGTTCGACGTTTTCCCTGGCCGTAAGGTTAGAAACTAAGTTGTAAAATTGGAACACAAAGCCAACGTCCTCACGACGATAGGTTGTAAGTTCTTTGGCTGTGTATTCAGAGATATCCTTACCATCAATAATGACACGGCCTTCGTCATTGGTGTCCATACCACCCAAGATGTTAAGAACGGTTGATTTCCCAGCGCCAGAGGCACCAAGAATAACGACAAGCTCCCCTTTTTCGATATCAAAGCTTACGTCGTTGTTTGCGATAATTTCCAGATCACCGGTTTTATAGCGTTTATAGCTATGCTTCATTTGAATATAAGCCATGAATTTCCCTTTCATACGAAAATAATGATGCTGATAATTACCTATCTTTCCGTACTCTATTGTAACGGATTTTCCTTGGAATATCTAGGTTTTGAGGGAAAAAAAGGTTTAAAAGTAGAGAAGTTCTTCTTACATGTGACAGAAATGTGGACGAAGCGCTTACATATGAGAAAATACTATTTCAGATGAGCTTTGAGTGAGGTGAAGATTTGGTGAAATAGTTATAAAGTTAGGCTATTTTCAGTCTTTTACGGAGTGAATATACTATTTTTTTCAATTTCCATAATTATCGGAGAGTTTAGGTCGGTAAATACTTCATCATAGGGGTGCCAAAGGAGATCTAGTTTTCCGTCAAAGTTGATGATAGATAAAGAGTTTTTTCATAGTTTCTAGCAATGACGTATCCAGAATACGGACATTTTTTTGAATTTGGAGGATAGATTTTCTATATGGGGAAAGTTATTTATGGGGAAATAGAGGGCTTTTCGTAATGATTTTTTGTGTGTTGGTTATTTTTAAAGAAGTTGTAAACAGCTTAAAAATATATATCTAAATGAGAGATGTGCATCTTTAGAATTAGTTATTTATTATGGAATATTCCATAAAGTTACCCTTAAATCCTTTTGTTGTGGCATTTTTTGACTAATAGAGAAATTCTAGTTCCTAATCTTATTTTAGGATATTTAGAATTCGACTTCCTGTCTCAAGAATTCTTTTTTATAGTTACATTTAAAGTGTTTTGACAAAATTTTCTTATCCGATAAAAATTTTTGGAGATAAGTCAGCAAAAGTGCTTTCTGAAGAATCTATCTAAAAAACAACTATTATTTCCCTAAGTACTACTTAAAGAAATTACCATTTGCATAGCGTAAAAAAGCTAATCTGCTAATAGATTAGCATCAAATTTAAGACATGAAGTTGTCATTTATTTAAAATGCTTAAAAATTAAAGAAACGCTTGAAATCAAGGGGGTTGCATGCTAAGATTGTTATCTGGGTGAAGGGTTGGTCAAACAGCTCAACCAACCTTTTACCTCCTACAGCAGTAAATAGGACGCCTTGTTAGCCAGTTAGAGCTAACCAAATAAATAGTGAGGGATTTATGATTAAGAACAAAGATAATGGTTTTATCAGCAAAGCAATAATCAGCTTGATTGCTACTTTGGGGACTCTGGCTCTATTCATGGGGACCAGTGGGGCCTCGGCTGACGTCAAAGAAACTCCTAAACTTGATTTAGATGCCAATATGACTAAGGTTCAAACCGTTAGTGATGAGGATTTGAAGAATCATGATGGGCAAGCTCAGGATACGAAGAAGCAAGAAACACCTGGACAAAAACAGCCAGAAACTGAAGAATCTAAGACTACAGATGAGGAAACTCCTGACTACATCGTTATCACCGAGGTAGTGGATTCGTCGGAGCATAAGCAGGACTCTAATCAAGTGGTTGATGGAGTAGCTCAAACGCTTGACCCAGACTTGTTGAATGAGATTTTAGCTCAAACTAGCGAGGTTGGAGAATACCAGATTTATGTCAAGAATGATGATGAACTATTAATCTCAGGACCTGTACCTTCCCAAACAGCGAATGAGGATGTGAATTACCCTACTTTAGAAAGTTCATTGGATTCAGCGAGTATCTACTTAGGTCAAAAGAATCGCTATAAATTGGCAAACGAAGAAGACGCACAGTCAGGTCTTGCTTTGGTTGAAGAATAAAATTTTTATATGACTAACACAAAAAGACTTGGATTTTTTGTCCAAGTCTTTTGTATGTTATGACTGAGTTGCTAGATGAGTATATAGAAAAAGGAACCGTGAGATTCCTTTTCATTTTTTAGAATGGCAATTTACCTGCAAAGGCACCCATTGATTTTTTAGTAGCTTCATCGATTTGTTCGAGAGCATTGTTAAGTGCTTGAACAGTCATATCTTGGAGTGTTTCCACATCATCAGGATCTACGACAGCATCAGCGAAAGTGATGTTAACTACTTTTTTGTCACCAGTTAATTCAGCAACAACCAAGTCTTGGGCTGATTTTCCAGTGAAGGTTGTAGCAGCCAATTCAGCTTGGCTTTTTTCCATTTGTTTCTGAAGCTTTTGAGCTTGCTTCATCATGTTTTGCATGTTCATCATAATATTTTCTAGATTCCTTTCATACCAAGGGTTTAGCCCCTGTTTCTTAAATTTTACTGCCCACTTCTGCCCAGAAATAAGTAGTATAAAAATCTTAACTATTATACCATGTTTAGCTTGATTAACAAAGTGAGGAGAAGTATTGGAGAAATTTGTTAAGGCTTGATTTTTTCTTGTTCATAAAAATGTTAGATCAGTTACAAAGCCACCAATCCTTAAATTATGAGACTTGTTAAAAATAGTGTACAATGGTTTATTGTTAATCCGGTCAAAAATTCGATTGGAGATAGAAAAAGAAAGAGAAGATGACAATGAAAATAAGCAATATTTTAGGGATTTTTGTGGGACTATTTTTAGGGCTGGTTACAGTCTTAGGAATGAGCCTATTTATCTTTATTAATTTAAAATTTAACTCTGTTTATTATGCTCAGCATATCCCTCATAAGGAGGGGACAGATCCGGACGTCATTATGTTGATGGAGAATATGGGTTGGGCCTATACACCGGAAATAGAAGGTATTAGCTACGATGATGATGGGTCGTATTCTATAACTAGAGAAAAAGGAACTAAAACGTCTGTATTAGATCTTACAGGTGATACTCTATTTTTTCATTCCGAATCAAATGATAGGTATCTTCTTAATCGTAATTTTTCTGTCCAACATGCTTTTGACAAACGTTATCATACTATTAAATATAATCAACGAAAAGTCCAAAAAGAAATTAGAGAAACTGTTCAACCTGTGATTGATGCTCAACCAAAACCCTTCATCAATCTTCAATGGTTGTTTAATCTACTTTACCGAAGTAGGTTTAATTAGAGAATAAGAAGCATAGAAGCATTTTGTAAGATTGATTATGCTTGTGAAGTCTATATAGTTACGCTAGTTAAAAGTATAAACGAAAACGCTTTGCAGTTTGCAAAGTGTTTTTTTACGGTCAAAGAATAGGTGATAATTCTTCCGAAATAAAAAAGTAGTAGAATTGAAAATTATAAGGATGTGGGACTAGGGTGTTTTACTTAAATCTCACTTTTGATAGTCAGTCCCTATTAATCTGGTGACATTTTTCATTTGAAGAAGATGAGTGAAAAATGTCTGTATATAGTATAATGATTTTAGAAGAGTTGGAGTTATGGAATTGGGAACCTTGAAAAATAAATTAATATAGTGGGAGGCAACAGTGACATGAAGTCGAAAAGATATATAATTATTGGAATAGTTGCCATTGTGAGTTTAATTTTCTTTATAGTAGTGACTTTTTGTGGAAAAGGTCATCAGTGGAGTAATAATGTCGTACAAGGATTTAAATCGCTGGGTCTTAAAGGTAATGTAAAAGTAATTGGGACATATAAAGAAATTGAAGCATTTCACGGTACTGTTGTTGAAGTGAATTATACTGAGAGGTTTTCTGATGGATATTTTTTAGATGAGAATCTTAGAGCAGATATACGAGAATATAATGGTGAGCATATTTCAGATTTTTATCCTCTGTTATCTACAAAGATCGAAGCATTGCTCAATGACAAAGAAAAAGACTTGTTTGATACTGTTAAATTTAACGAGTTTAGCTTCTTATTAGATGTTTATAAAATGAGACCAGGTTTTCAACGAGAAGAAGATAAAATCAAAAAAGACGTTGCTAATAAAATTAATAAACTATTTGATAGACAAGTGACGTTTGACTATAGTTATAAATTTGAGCCAGTATCTAGGGAAAAAATCTACGCAACTATTCTATCACAGGCAGTTAGGAATCGTGATAATGGAGACTTTGAAGCGGCTGGCTTTTATAATATTAGACCTAAAAATTTAATGAAGAGTAAAGCAGTGAGTCTTCATTTGGATTGTATTTTTGCTTCTCTGGATCCTAACGCTAGCGAGTCATTTTCGAGAGAGCATATCGATTATTTTAAAACAAAACTCTTATCTTTGCCCAAAGGCTCATTTTCTGATGGAATCTATGAAATACGTGGTAATTATTATGGTAAAGAAGGGGAAAGTATTGATGTAACTTGTATATTTGTTGTTGAAGGCGGTGTTGGTCACTTTGAAGAAGATAAAATGAACTAAAAACAAAAAATAAACCTAAATAAAATTTGGTATAAAAAAGTATCTATACTTGCGTTGTCACTTAAAAGGTATTTCCAATCGTGATAGTAATCAGGGGATCAATACAATAAATGGAATGATAGAAATGGAGGATGGACTTTGTTAAAAAAACTACTAAGGGTATCCTTAATACCTTTATTACTAATGCTTTTGTTAATAACTATATTTAAATCAATCCATAACAGCAATAAGACTTATGATAGGGAATTCATAACTTCATTGGCAACAGGATTAGATGAACGTTGGAAAGTTACTGCCCAAAAGGATGATGATGAACAGGAAATTGAAGACTATAAATCCTATATAGATTATGAATTAATTGAAATTGAACAGTATAAAAATAGGAAGTTTAAAAATCCTAAGTTAAAGAGACTAGCTAACACATATATTAACATCCAAAGGAATGAAAGAGAAGCTATAGAAAATCAAGATTTAGTGAACAGTACTTTTGTAAGAGAATGGAATAAATACCAAAGGAAACGTTATGAATTGCTTCTAGATATTAACTCAATAGTCGGAATTCCTGTTCAAGATAAAAATAGCCTAGATAGTATATTGAAATCTGGTAAAGCTGTGAAAGAATTTAATAGAGTTTACGGAATATTAGTAGATACTTTTGCTAAAAAAAACTTTGTAGCTGAAACGGTTTCAGGTGTATCAGAAAATGAGAAACGCTACTTAGGGAATTTTGAAAATACTACAGGTCATGACATTACACACATATATATTGAAATTTTATATTATGATGAAGATGATAGGCCTTATCTTGCTAGATCCTTTGAACCAGAAGATACATGGAAAAATAGAACAAAAAAAAGCTTCGAATTTTCGATCCCAGATTCAGATAAACAGTTCAAATATTTTAAAGTTTTCATAAGTGATAAAAGTCTTACCTTTAAGTAGATTTTCTATTTTATGGAAGGGTAGACAATACTGTTTCAACCAAGTTCTAAAAATAGATAGTTATGCAAAAAAGAGGTATAAAAATACCTCTTTTTGTTCACTCTTCAATTATGCTGTCACTGTCCATTTACTGTCCTATATTGTGTAAAATATATAAAAGTTGTTAAGTTTACTAGTAGTTAAATCCCTTAAAATCAGTATTTATGAAGATAACAAGCCTAAAAAATTCTTGGAACAAGTTTTGCATGTTCATCTAAAAATGGTAAATTATATCAACATCCGATTTCAGAGCTTCGAAATTATTTTGCTAATAAGGTAAATTATAGTGGTGTTGTTAAAGGTGAGTCAGTTACAATTAAAGGGATCGAAGGTCGTCAAATCGATTTAGATATTAAATTATCAGGTGATGACTTTGAATCATTTGCCATAGACTTTGGTGTCTCTGATTCTACTTATACACGTTTCCTTTATAATAAAAAACAAGGAACACTTGAAGTGGATAGAACCTATTCAGGTCTGACTTCTGATTTAAATTGTCAGCGTAAAATGTTTGTTGGCTCCTCTGATGAACTTGAATTGCATTTTGTTCTTGATAAATTCTCTATTGAACTCTTTGTTAATGGTGGGGAGAAGACAATGACAACTGAAATTCAAACACCCCTAGCTTCAAATGGTATTCGATTTAATAGTCTTGGCGAAGCAAAAGTTACTATTGAGAAGCATGACATTGTGATAGATTGAGTAAAGATTCCTAAGGTGAAATCTCCGTATCTTAGGTGATAATATAAAAGACTTTCTGAGTACCTAACTCAGAAAGTCTTTTTGTATACTTTGAAGGAAAACATAAATGAGTTTTGGGGTGCTCAACTCTGACGGCTAACCTTTGAAAACACCTCGTTTTTATGCTACTATGAAAGTTATGAAAAAACAGTTACAAGGCTTGACTCAGGTGGAGGTCAAGCAGCGGATAGATGCCGGTAAAACAAATCATTTTAAAGCAAAAACTGGCTCCAGCAATTGGGAGATTTTTAGGCGTAATGTCTTCAACTCCTTTAATATGCTCAATTTTGCGATTTTTGTGGCCTTGATTGCTGTTCAGGCTTGGTCCAATCTATTTTTCTTCGGGATTATTGTGCTTAATGCCTTTACGGGGATGATGACGGAGTTGCGTGCCCGTCGCATGATTGATAAGCTCAATCTCATGAATCAGGATCAGATTCGTGTGGTGCGTGATGGACAGCTTGTTTCTATCGATCCTAAGGATATTGTCTTGGATGATGTCATGCTCTTGTCTGCGGGTGAGCAGGTTCCCAGTGATGCCGTGGTTGTTGATGGAATGGCTGAGCTTAACGAGGCTATGCTGACTGGTGAGAGTGATCACATTCTAAAGAAAGATGGGAAGGAGCTACTCTCGGGTTCTTATCTTGTGAGTGGTCAGGTCTATGCTAAGGTCATTAACGTAGCCGAGGATAATTACGCCAACAAGCTCATGTTAGAGGCTAAAACGCATAAGCCAATCGTGTCCCGTATCCTTTATAACATGGACAAGATTGCTAAATTTACGGGAAAGATTGTTATACCATTTGGGCTTGCACTCTTTTTCGAGGCTTACATGATTAAGCAGCTTTCTCTTCAAGAGTCGGTCGTTACCAGTTCGACAGCCCTTCTGGGAATGTTGCCTAAGGGAATTGCTCTTTTGACCATTACATCTCTTTTGACGGCTGTCATTAAGCTTGGGATGAAACACATCCTTGTGCAAGAGATGTACTCTGTTGAAACCTTGGCTCGTGTAGACGTGCTTTGTTTAGATAAGACAGGGACGATTACACAAGGAAAGATGACAGTTAAAGGTCTGGAACTACTGTCAGAGCGTTTTACGAAAGAGGAGTTGGAGCGTTTGCTTGCGGCTTATATGCAACATAGCAAGGATAAAAACGCAACAGCTCAGGCTATTCGAAATGCTTATGAGGGACTGGAACATCATTATCAGGTAGGTGACGTTATTCCATTTTCAAGTGATCGTAAATGGGGTGCAGTGAGCGTTGATGGGCTTGGAACTCTCTTTTTGGGAGCACCGGAGATGCTTCTTAAGGAAAATCCCAAAGCAGTCGATCAGGCTCAGGCACGAGGGTCTCGTGTTTTGATTTTGGCTTGGAGTCAGTCAGGTGTTGCTACAGAGACCATGATTTTGCCGAATGATGTTGAGGCTTTGACCTTACTTGAAATTGCCGATCCTATTCGTGAGGATGCTGCAGAAACTCTGGAATACCTACGTTCAGAAGATGTGACGCTTAAGATTATTTCTGGTGACAATCCAGTGACGGTTTCTCATATTGCTCATCAAGCTGGTTTTGCCGATTATCAAAGCTATATTGACTGTTCTAAGGTCAGCGATGAGGAGTTGGAGGCTTTGGCTGAGGATACTGCGATTTTTGGTCGTGTATCTCCGCATCAGAAGAAGTTGTTAATCCAAACGCTTAATGCCAATGGGCATACCACAGCTATGACTGGTGACGGTGTCAATGATATCTTGGCACTGCGTGAGGCGGATTGTTCGATTGTTATGGCAGAGGGAGATCCTGCAACACGCCAGATTGCTAACTTGGTGCTTATGGATTCTGAGTTTAAGGACATTCCTGAAATTCTATTTGAGGGACGCCGTGTGGTTAATAATATTGCCCACATTGCACCTATTTTCCTCATTAAAACTGTTTATTCCTTCCTTTTGGGGCTTATCTGTATTGGCAGTATTGTTTTTGGTAAGGCAGAGTACCTCTTGGTCTTTCCATTCATTCAGGTTCAGATGACCTTGGCAGGTCAGTTTATCGAGGGTCTTCCACCATTTGTTTTGACCTTCGAACGTAATATTCGTCCTGTTGAGAAACATTTCCTCAGACGTTCGCTCCAGTTGTCTATTCCTAATGCCTTGATGCTGGTTATCAGTGTTCTTATTTTCCATCTGTCTCAGGTCTATCTTGGCATGAGTAATACAGACATGCTGACGCTGTCTTATTATATGATGGGATCAACGGGTGTTCTTGCCGTTATTCGTGCTTGTATCCCCTTGAATAAGGGGCGCGTGGCCTTGATTATCTACTCAGTCTTTGGTTTCTTGATCAGTTCCTACTATCTTCGAGATGTGATTGAAATTTCAACACTTAATAGCTACACTTTGCCAATCTATTTGGTCGCAATGGCTATCTGTACACCGCTTTTCTTCTGGATTAGCTATAAACAAGGTGCTTTCCAAAAAGCATAAAGCAAAACTCGGGCTTGGTAACAGGCTTGAGTTTTTTGATAGCTGAACAGCAGGAAAATCCTTGATGGACGCTAGGTGTGGTACAATAGAAGCATGAAAATAGTAGGTCACTTGACGCCAAAAGTCATTAAAGCTTTTGATTTGGACTACAAGCCTGGTGAAGAAATCACGCTGTCTGCACAACGTAAGAAGCATATGGAAAAACATCGCCAGGAATTCAGTGATTTTGATGCTACCTATGAACGGATTCCAGAGATTATTGCTCATCCGGACTATATCGGTCGCCATCCTAATGGCCAGTCCTTGGAATACATCAAACGTATTGATGGTAATGTTTTGGTAGCGGTCAGATTATGTGATAAACTTAATGTCCGTACCATGTTTGTGATTAAAGATTCTAAGCTGAAAAACTATCTAAATGCTGGTAGAGCAAAGAAAATGTGATATAATATAGGTAAGGAATAACAACGAGGGCGGAAGAGGCAGCCGCCGCACCTTCGGGTCTGAAAGAGATGCAGGACTGTCACCCTGCCGTTGTTTATCAAACCAAGAAGTCCCTTTGGGGGCTTTTTTATTTTGTATAGCCTAGGGACAAGACTATCTTACTCTCTGGATTAGCTATAGACGAATCTTATAGGAAAAGAATTGTCAAAATTAACAGAAAATTCTTGACATCTTTTTAAAAAGGAGTACAATAGTTAGTAAATCAGAAAGTAACTGGTCTTAGATTTTCAGGGAGCCTGCGGTGATTGTGAGTAGGTAATCGAGATGAGCGAACATTGGGCTGATTGGATGATAATGAGAAGGTAACACATATTCTTCTCGGTTGGCACCCCTTACCGTGCAACTCCTTGTTAGAGGAGATAGAGATGATGGTCGTTTTTTTGAGACCATTAACTGAGGTGGTACCGTGTTAAACTAGATTTAATGCCCTCACAGAGTTTTTCTCTGTGAGGTTTTTTGTTTACTTTTATCTCTAAATGTCTACTTACCTTAAAGAAGTGTTATTTCATTGTTCAATGAAAGGTTGGGTATCTATGGATGCATTAAGCAATATTCGAATTGAGATTGATCATATTGACAGAGAGTTAATTCGACTCCTGGCCCAACGTCAAATACTTGTGGAAAAGGCAGGGCGGCTGAAGCCAAAAGGAGATAAGTCCGCAGTCCGGGCGAATGATCGTGTTGCTCAAGTCATAGCTAACCGTCGCAAGGAGGCACTAGAGCTTGGCTTATCGCCAGATGTGGCTGAAAGTGTTTGGAGAAGCATGATTAAAGCCTTTATTGCTTTGGAAGAGAAAGTGAATAAAGAACAATAATGGTACCAATACATCCTATAAAGGAGCCTTGCATCAGTCTTATTACTCTCGATAAACCAGTTTGAAAGGAAATATTATGAGAAAAATTTTACCAGCCGATACCTTAACACCAATCTTGGCTTATATGCGTGTTCAGGGGGAACACAAGGTTATCCTTGAATCTATTCCTCGTGAGAAGGAAAATGCACGTTTTTCGATTGTTGCCTACAATCCGGTCTTTGAAGTAACCTTTAAGGATGGTGTTCTTTATGAAAATGGTAAGGCGATTGATCAAGATCCTTTCGAATACTTGGACCGAGTAACCGTCAAAGGCATCAAGTCTGACCTCCCTTTCGCAGGTGGAGCCATCGGGTTTGCAGGTTATGACATGATTGGTCTCTATGAAAATATTGGTGAGATTCCTGAAGACACGATTGGGACACCTGATATGCATTTCTTCATTTATGAGTCTTATTTGATTTTTGACCACAAGAAGGAAAAGGTTTATGTGGTTGAGGATAATATCTACTCTGGTCGTGACAATGATGCAGTGCGTCAAGCTCTTGGTCAGGTGGTAACGAGCCTCCAGACTCAGGCACCAAACGAGTTTACGCCTCAAGCCTTGCAAGCCTTGCAATTCTCAAATCATATCGAAAAAGAGGTCTTCATGGACATGGTGGCTAAGGCTAAGAAACTCATTCGTGAGGGAGATATGTTCCAATGTGTGCTTAGCCAACGCTTTTCAGCGGACTTTGAGGGAGATCCTTTGGATTACTACCGTAATTTGCGCGTGACCAACCCATCAAACTACCTTTATTTCTATGATTTTGGAGATTATCAGGTGATTGGTGCTAGCCCCGAGAGTTTGGTTTCAGTGAAAAATGGAGAGGTGGTAACCAATCCGATTGCTGGAACTCGTCCTCGTGGTGCCAATGAGGCTGAAGACGCTGCTCTAGCGGATGAACTCTCACATGACATCAAAGAAACTGCGGAGCACCGGATGTTGGTTGACTTGGGACGTAATGATATTGGTAAGATTGCCCAAAATGGTACGGTCAAGGTTACCAAGTATATGGATGTTGAATATTTCCGCTATGTCATGCACCTTACCAGTGTAGTTAAGGGGCAACTCTTGCCGGAATTGACGGCCCTTGATGCTCTAAAATCAACCCTACCAGCTGGAACCGTGTCAGGGGCACCTAAGATTCGTGCTATGCGTCGTATCTATGAGCTTGAGCAGGAAAAACGTGGTATTTATGCGGGAGCTATCGGTTATCTGTCTGCGACAGGAGATATGGACTTTGCCATTGCTATCCGTACTATGATTCTCAAAAATCAAAAAGCCTATGTTCAGGCAGGTGCAGGTGTTGTCTATGACAGTGTTCCTGAAAATGAATTTTACGAAACGATTAACAAGGCGAAAGCTATGACAAGAATAGGAGATGCCCAATGATTTTATTAGTTGATAACTATGATTCTTTTACCTATAATTTGGCACAATACCTAGGGACATTTACAGAGGTGAAAGTCTTACGTAACGATGATGAGACTCTCTATGAAGAGGCAGAAAAAGCTGACGGGCTAGTCTTTTCACCGGGTCCAGGGTGGCCAGCTGATGCGGGTAAAATGGAAGCCTTGATTAAGGATTTCGCTGGTAAAAAACCGATGATGGGAATTTGCTTGGGGCACCAGGCTATTGCGGAAACTTTTGGTGGTCAACTCGGCTTGGCTAAGAATGTCATGCATGGCAAACAAAGCAATATTACTTTTGAAACGCCATCGCCAATTTTCAAGGATATTGACAATGATGTTCCAATCATGCGTTACCATTCCATCGTTGTTGACCAAATGCCAGAGGGCTTTGATGTGACAGCTATCACAACTGATGATCAAGAAATCATGGCCATTCAACATAAGGAGCTACCAATTTACGGTTTGCAATATCACCCAGAGAGCATCGGAAGTCCAGATGGGCTCAAGATGGTTGAAAATTTCGTGAAAATTGTTGCAGACTAGTTAGACAGTCTTTTGACTAGATTGGTCTATGCTCAAAACATCTCCTCGTGCATCAGAAAACATTGAACCGTTTTTAAAAGGGAAAACAGATATGAAAGAAATATTCCTACAAATCTCAAACCGACAAGACTTGTCTCAAGACCAAGTCCAAGCAGTCTTTGACCGCATTCTCAAAAATGAAGTCTCAGAAAGCCAAATCGCTGCCTTCCTTATGGGGCTCAAAACTAAGGGAGAAACAGCAGATGAAATCACAGGTATTGTGCGTGCCCTCAAATCACATGCGACGGTCTTGCCTGAGACCTTCACAGATGCTATGTGTAACTGTGGAACTGGTGGGGACCAGTCTTATAGCTTTAACATTTCAACAACGGTTTGCTTTGTCTTAGCAGCAGGTGGTATTCGTATGGCCAAGGCTGGTAACCGTTCGATTTCCTCTAAATCTGGTTCGGCAGATGTCCTTGAAGCCCTTGGAATCAACGTTTCGGCATCACCAGAAACCCTATCTAAAGCACTTGATGAGGTTGGTTTGGCCTTTATCTTTGCCCAAACCATGCACCCAGCTATGCGTTTTATCGGTCCAGCTCGCCAAGCTCTTGGGATTCCAACGATTATGAACTTGGTCGGACCACTGGCTAATCCGCTTGATCTTGAGACGCAACTTATGGGCCTCTACCGTGTGGAATTGCAAGAGATTGTTGCTAATGCGATCCAACAGTTGGGACGTAAACGTGCGGTTATTATCACAGGTCCTGACAATATGGACGAAGCTGCTCTCTATGGCACTAACACCTACACCCTTTTGGAAGATGGTCACATCAGCCAGCACACTTTCACTTATGAAGATTTGGGTATGGAAAAGGTTGAGTTGTCTGATATCACAGGTGGTGACGCCAAGGAAAATGCAGAGATTCTCCTTAGTGTCTTGAAAAATGAAGCCAGTCCTTATCTTGAAACAACAGTGCTTAATGCTGGTCTTGGCTTCTTTGCCAATGGTAAGGTTGCGACCATTAAAGAAGGCGTTGAGCTTGCTCGCCAATTGATTGCGGACGGATCAGCCCTAGAGAAACTTCACCAACTCCAAGAGGTACAAGTATGAGTAAAGCCTTTCTCCCAACAATCTTAGAACAAAAAGAAAAAGAAGTGGCCCAGTTGGTCATGGAAGACTTGCAGCCCTTGCGTCAGACCTATCGTCTTTATGAGTTTCTCAAGTCAAATCAAAACAGGCTGCAAATTATTTCTGAAGTGAAAAAAGCTAGTCCAAGTATGGGTGATATTAACCTAGAGGTGGATATTGTGGCTCAGGCCAAGACCTATGAGGAAAATGGGGCAGCCATGATTTCTGTGTTGACGGACGAGGTTTTCTTCAAGGGTGATATTTCCTATTTGAAAGAAATTTCGTCACAGGTAGCTATTCCAACCTTGGCTAAGGACTTCATTATTGATGAGAAACAGATTGTGCGTAGCCGTAATGCGGGAGCGACAGTCATTCTCTTGATTGTAGCGGCCTTGCCAGAAGCTCGGCTCAAGGAGCTCTATGATTTTGCGACTAGCCTTGGCTTGGAAGTCTTGGTTGAAACGCATAATCTGCCAGAATTGGAAGTGGCTCATCGTATTGGTGCTGAAATCATCGGTGTTAACAACCGTAATTTGGTCACTTTTGAGACAGATATCAATACCAGTCTTGAGTTATCAACGCATTTCAAGGACAAGCCTGTTTATATTTCTGAGTCGGCTATTTTTACAGGTCAGGATGCTGCCCTAGTTGCCCCATATTTTAATGGGATTCTGGTAGGAACTGCCCTTATGACGGCTGACAATGTGGCTGAAAAGGTCAAGGAGTTGCAAATTGACAAAGGTTAAAATTTGTGGACTGTCGACACCAGAAGCAGTAGCAACTGCAGTTGAAGCAGGTGCTGACTACATTGGCTTTGTGTTCGCCAAAAGCAAGCGTCAAGTGAGTCTTGAACAAGCTCACGGGCTGGCTAAAGGGGTGACAGGTCAGACAAAAATCGTCGGTGTCTTTGTTTCACCTAGTCTTGAGGAGCTGGAAGAAGCGATTAATCAGGTTCCCTTAGATATCGTTCAGATTCATGGAACGTTTGATGAAGCTCTGATTCCAAAGATATCAGTACCAGTTATTAGAGCTATTCAGATTTCGGATAGTGAGTCTCAAGTCAAGAGCCAGGCGGATTATCTTCTTTTTGATGCTCCTATTGCTGGTAGTGGTCAGACCTTTGACTGGCAACTCTTGGCGGACAAACAGATTGAACAGGACTATTTCATCGCTGGTGGCTTGACTGTGGACAATGTGGCAGAGGCCAAGGAAACTTTCCAGCCCTATGCCTTAGATGTGTCCTCAGGTGTCGAGACAGATGGTCACAAAGATTTAGACAAGATTAAAGCATTTATAGAAAGAGTGAAAGCATGACATATCAACAACCTGATGCAAAAGGATTTTACGGAAAATTCGGTGGTCAGTTCGTTCCCGAAACGCTGATGACAGCCGTTATTGAATTGGATAAGGCCTATCGTGAAGCCAAGGAAGATCCAAGTTTCCAAGCAGAATTGGATGACCTTCTTAAAAACTATGTGGGCCGTGAAACACCTCTTTACCACGCCAAACGTTTGACTGATCATATCGGTGGAGCGCAAATTTATCTTAAACGTGAAGACCTTAACCACACAGGGGCCCACAAGATTAACAATGCCCTTGGTCAAGTATTGCTTGCCAAACGTATGGGTAAGAAGAAAATCATCGCCGAAACTGGTGCAGGTCAACACGGTGTCGCAACAGCGACAGCCGCTGCTCTTTTCGACATGGACTGTACTATCTATATGGGTGAGGAAGATGTTAAACGTCAAGCGCTTAACGTTTTCCGTATGGAATTGCTTGGTGCCAAGGTATTTAGCGTAACAGATGGCTCGCGCGTACTTAAGGATGCTGTAAATGCTGCTCTTCGTGCTTGGGTTGCAGGTATCGAGGATACTCACTACATCATGGGATCTGCCCTTGGTCCGGCACCATTCCCAGAAATTGTTCGTGACTTCCAATCTGTTATCGGTCGTGAAGCCAAACGCCAATATGCAGAGATTTCTGGTGGTAAATTACCTGATGCAGTCATGGCTTGTATCGGTGGTGGTTCAAATGCTATCGGTATGTTCTACCCATTTGTTAATGATAAATCAGTAGCTATGTATGGTGCTGAGGCTTCTGGATTGGGGCTTGATACTGAAAAACATGCCGCAACCTTTGCCAAAGGTCGTCCAGGTATCCTTCATGGAGCGCTTATGGATGTCCTCCAAGATGCTCATGGTCAAATCATGGAAGCCTTCTCTATTTCAGCTGGTCTGGACTACCCAGGGGTTGGTCCTGAGCACTGTTATTTCAACGAAATCGGCCGTGCGACTTACGACTCTATTACGGATGAAGAAGCTCTCGAAGGCTTCAAACTTCTGTCACGTTTGGAAGGAATTATCCCTGCCCTTGAGTCTAGCCATGCCATTGCGCTTGCACAAAAAGTGGCAGCTAAGATGTCGCCAGACCAAAGCCTCATCGTCTGCCTCTCAGGTCGTGGGGACAAGGACGTTATGCAGGTTAAAGAACGTTTTGAAGCTGAAGCAGAAGGGAAATAAACCATGACAAAAACACTAACAAAACACCTACAAGCTATCAAAGACAGTAAACGCGGTATTTTCGTACCTTATATCATGGCTGGTGACCACGCTAAAAGTCTAGACGGACTCTTTGAGACTATTGCTCTCTTAGAAAATAGTGGTGTTTCAGCTATCGAGGTGGGTATTCCATGGTCAGACCCTGTGGCCGATGGTCCTGTTATTGAACTAGCAGGACAACGTAGTTTGGCTAAAGACGTGACTTTGACAGCTATCATCAAGAAGCTTCAAGAAAAAAAGACACAGGTGCCTTTGGTTATCATGACCTACATCAACCCAGTTTATCAATATGGTATTGAAGCCTTTGTTAAGGACTTGGCAGAGACATCTGTCAAGGGGCTCATTATTCCTGATTTGCCAGATGAACACGCTGACTTTATCACCCCTTATTTGAAAGATAGTGACATTGCTCTCGTGCCTTTGGTCAGCTTGACTACAGGACTTGACCGTCAGAAACAGTTGATTGATGGTGCAGAAGGCTTTATCTACGCCGTTGCCATCAATGGTGTCACTGGTAAGACTGGTAATTACCGTGATGACCTTGATAAACACTTGGCTAACTTGACTGCCCATGCAGACATTCCAGTCCTCACAGGTTTTGGTGTGTCAACCGAGGAAGATATTAAACGCTTTAATGCTGTGTCAGACGGTGTTATCGTGGGATCAAAAATTGTCCGCGACCTTCACGACGGTAAGGAAGAAGAAGTTGCTGAATTTGTTACATTCGGTTCACATTTTGAAAAATAGAAGATGATACTCTCCAGAAATGGGGAGTATTTTGTCATCAAAATCATTCTTTTGGATAAGTTGATTTTCTTATTTTCCAGTATTATACTATGAGCGAGTAGTGACAACTAAACTTATCTCTTGTTCTTATTTTCATCTTACTTATAGAAAGAAGGTTGACAAATGAAAGTATCATTAAGGGTAATACTAGGGATTTGTTTCTTAATAGGAGCATTACTATTTTTCTATCGTGGAGAGAATCAGTATGCACTGATTTTCCTTCTGGTTGGTGCCTTGTATCTCTACAAGGGCTTAAGTTGATGGTTAAATTTCTGTTAGCAATAACAAGAGAGAATTTAAATCATCATAATCAGCTTTTGTATATGAGTATTATTGATGGAATAAGCCTTTTTAGTGACATTTATGTCACTATTTTTTTCCTTTCGAAAGTTTTAGAATGATTTTCATAGCTTGTTTAGAGCTAAAAAGAAAGGAGAATATTATGTTAGAAATAAATATGATTTATTCTGACTTATCACTTACCGAACTTGCTCAAATTAATGGTGGAGGAATTCTGTCAAGTGTAGCAGGACTAGTTAAAGATACCTGGGGAACGTTATATTCTACAGGAAGAGACTTTGGACGTAGCGTTGTTAACGCTGCTATGCCTTAAAAGGAGGTAATATGTATAGAGAAAAGAGAAATAATGAAGAACTGAATAGTAATGATCTTGTCATGATTAATGGTGGAGTAGCCCCAGTAGTTATTGCTGTAGGGGTAATTGCAACACCATTTGTGTTGGGTGCTATTGCTGGAGGCGCAGATGAGTACGCAAGGAAGAGAGGACATCACTGAACATGATTGATCATATTTTTTCATTCTTTGTATCAAATAAAAAAGCTCTAGCAATACTCTTTATGATTATTTGTTTGGCTTTTATTTACCCTGGCATGTTTAAATTTTTGTATGTTGAAGGCAGAGATTTTGGCCGTAGTCTCGTTAACTCAATCTTATCTTAGTAAATTGAGGCACCTCTTAGGAGGTGTTTGTTTTTTTAAAATAAATCTACAAATGTAGACAAAAACTCTTGACATACTTCCACGATAGCGTTAAAATAAATCTACAAACGTAAACGAATAATGGCATTCAGAAAGGAAAAATTATGCTGACAATTTCATCTGCGGAATGGGAAGTCATGCGAGTGCTCTGGGCTAAGGGGCAAGCGACTTCTTCAGAGATTATAGCAATTCTATCTAAGAAGCTAGACTGGTCGGCTTCGACAGTTAAGACCTTGCTTGGACGTTTAGCGGACAAGGGGTACCTAACTAGTCAGCGTCAAGGACGAGGCTTTATCTATCAAGCTAGCTTGGAGGAAGATGAGGCGAATTTTCAAGCTTTAGAGGCTGTTTTTGACAAGATTTGTTTGACCAAACATAGCGATTTGTTGGGGCAACTCATGGCAAAGACGCCGATGACCCAAGCCGATGTGGATAAGTTACAGGCCTTGCTTGCAGCAAAAGAACCTGTGGATCAGGTGGTTTGTGACTGTGTGCCTGGCCAATGTGCTTGTGGGCATCATATGGAGGTGATATAGGAAATGGCAAAAGAAACCTTTGTGGTTAATGGGATGACCTGTGCATCCTGTGTAGCCAATGTAGAAAATGCTGTTAATAAATTGGATGGTGTGGACAAGGCTGTGGTTAATCTGACCACGGAAAAAATGTCTGTGGATTATGCTGGGGATAAAGTTAGTCCAGAAGCTATTGAAAAGGCCGTGGCTGATGCCGGTTATGAAGCCCAAGTTTACAATCCAGACACAGTCAAAAGCCAGGAAGAGCGTGAAGAAGACAAGATTCACAAGGTACGTGAGCGCCTCATTTGGTCATCTGTCTTCACCATTCCTCTCTTTTATCTAGCTATGGGGCCAATGGTCGGTCTATCTGTGCCAAACTTCTTGTCTCCTCACCATGCAGCCTTGACTTATGCCTTGGTGCTGCTAGTTTTGACAGTTCCAGTCATGTGGTTGGGTCGTTCCTTCTATAGTAATGGTTTTCGTACTTTGGCCAAGGGTCATCCTAACATGGATGCCTTGGTAGCCTTGGCAACATCGGCAGCCTTTCTTTATAGTCTCTATGGTACTTACCATATTTCATTGGGGCATGCCCATCACGCCCACCAACTTTATTTTGAGTCAGTGGCTGTTATTTTGACCTTGATTACTCTAGGTAAGTACTTTGAAACCCTCTCTAAAGGTCGGACTTCAGAAGCTATCAAGAAACTCATGCACTTGTCAGCCAAGGAGGCAACCGTCCTTCGGGATGGTAAGGAAGTCAAGCTTCCTGTGGATAAGGTTGTTCTTGGTGACCATATTGTGGTCAAACCTGGGGAAAAGATAGCCGTGGATGGTCAGGTGATTTCTGGTAGCTCCGCGATTGATGAGAGTATGCTTACAGGGGAGTCGCTTCCTATTGAAAAATCTGCGGGTAAGCCAGTGTTTGCAGGTTCTATTAATGGTCAAGGTAGCTTGATTTATGAGGCTGAAAAGATTGGTAAGGACACCTTGCTTTCTCAAATCATTAAATTGGTTGAAGACGCCCAACAAACCAAGGCCCCGATTGCCAAGATTGCCGATCAGGTGTCAGCGGTCTTTGTTCCTGTTGTCATGGCTATCGCACTTGTTTCAGGTCTCTTTTGGTACTTTGTCATGGGACAAACCTTTACCTTCGCTATGACAGTAGCAGTTAGTGTCTTGGTTATTGCTTGTCCATGTGCTTTGGGTCTTGCGACACCGACAGCTATCATGGTTGGTACAGGCCTTGGTGCCGAACACGGTATTCTCTACAAGCGTGGGGATGTGCTTGAGCTAGCTCACAAGGCTGATGTCCTCGTTTTTGACAAGACAGGAACTATTACTCAGGGTAAACCTCAGTTGGTTTCTAGCTATACCTATGGCAATAGTGGAGCAGCCTTACAGCTTTTGGCATCCTTGGAAGCCAAGTCCGAACACCCCTTGGGTCAAGCCATCCTTGTGGCAGCAGAAAATGCTAACTTGGACGTGTTAGAGATGGACAATTTCTCAAGTTTGACTGGGCGTGGACTTACTGCCAGTTATTTAGGCAAAACATATCTAGCTGGGAATCAAACCCTCATGACAGAGGAAACAGTCGACTTGACTTCAGCACAAGCTGATTTCCAACACTTGACGGCTGATGGTCAAACCCCTATTTTTCTAGCTGAAGATGGTAAATTAATCGGACTCTTTGGTGTAGCCGATCAGGTTAAAGCAGATAGTGCAGATATGGTGGTGGCTCTTCATCAAATGGGTAAGGAAGTTATCATGTTGACTGGTGATAATGACCAAACAGCTCAAGCTATCGCTCAAAAGGTTGGTATCAAGCGTGTCATCAGTCAGGTGCTTCCGCAAGAAAAATCTAGAGTGATTAGCGACCTTCAGGCAGAAGGAAAATCAGTCATCATGGTTGGTGATGGTATCAATGATGCCCCAGCCCTTGCGACTGCCGATATCGGTATTGCCATGGGATCAGGGACTGATATTGCTATGGAAAGTGCCGATATGGTCCTTATGAAACCCAACCTCATGGATGTCGTTAAGGCTCTGAAAATTAGTCAGGCGACTATCACAACGATAAAAGAGAACCTCTTTTGGGCCTTTATCTACAATATCTTGTCTATCCCAGTAGCCATGGGTGTCCTCCACCTCTTTGGAGGTCCCCTTCTTGACCCAATGATAGCAGGACTTGCCATGAGCTTTAGCTCTGTTTCGGTCGTCCTTAATGCTTTGCGCCTCAAACGTCGCAAAGTCTAAGTGTCGATTGCTCACAACTCTCGCTATTAAAGGTGTGTACTAAAAAAATAATTAAAGAAAAGGAAGAAAGAAAAATGACAAAAACATATAACATCACAGGAATGAAATGCCAAGGCTGTGTTAACACCGTTACTGAAAAACTCTCCGCTGTCAAAGGTGTAGACAAGGTTCAAGTTGACCTCGAAAACAAACAAGTCACTATCGAAGGGAAACCTTGGAAATGGTCTCTCAAACGTGCCCTCAAAGGTACTAAGTTTGAACTTGGTGACGAAATTTAAGACAGGATTGAAACAGCTCTTAGGCTGTTTTTTTCTGCCTATAATCTTTTTGAAAATCCCTTCCTTTTGTGATATGATTAAAGTAATTATGTTCTCAAAACTGAGACTAGAAAATCAAGAAAAGAAAACGGTATACCTATGTCTAAACAAACCCTTATCCTTCTCTACGGTGGACGTTCAGCAGAACGTGAAGTGTCTGTGCTCTCAGCTGAGAGTGTTATGCGTGCGGTGGATTACAGCGCATTTGAGGTTAAAACCTACTTTATCACTCAGTCTGGTGATTTCATCAAAACACAAGAATTTACAGAAAAACCAAGTGATGATGAGAAGCTCATGACTAATGACACAGTTGTGGCTAGTCAGGCTATCAAACCAAGCGATATTTATGAGGAAGGCGCTGTGGTATTCCCTGTGCTCCATGGACCTATGGGTGAGGATGGATCTATCCAAGGTTTCCTCGAAACCCTCAAGTTGCCATACGTGGGTACCAATGTTCTTTCATCAAGTGTGGCTATGGACAAGATTATGACCAAGCATATTCTTGAAGTTGCAGGTGTCCCTCAGGTTGCCTACACAGTCTACATCGAGGGTGAAGATTTGGAAGCAGCAGTAGCAGAGACGCTTGAAAAATTGACCTTCCCAGTTTTCGTAAAACCTGCTAACATGGGGTCATCTGTTGGGATTTCGAAAGCTGAAAACGAAGCAGAACTTCGTGCAGCGATTGATCTGGCTCTCAAATATGATAGCCGTATCTTGATTGAGCAAGGTGTGGTTGCCCGAGAAATCGAGGTTGGTATCCTTGGAAATACAACTGTCAAAACGACAGATCCAGGTGAAGTGGTCAAAGACGTGGCTTTCTATGATTACCAAGCTAAATACATTGACAATAAGATTACCATGGATATTCCAGCTCACGTGCCTGCAGAAGTCATGACGCAAATGCGTGCCTATGCGGCCAAGGCCTTCCGTGCTCTTGGTGGTTGTGGTCTTGCTCGCTGTGATTTCTTCCTGACAGAGGATGGAGCTATCTACCTTAACGAGCTCAATACCATGCCAGGTTTCACTCAATGGTCAATGTACCCACTACTTTGGGAAAATATGGGACTTTCATACTCAGACCTTATCAAGGAATTGGTAGCCTTGGGACAAGAGATGTTCGAAAAACGTGAAAGCCATTTGATTTAAGCACTATGATTTAGAAGACAGACATCTTAGTCTTGGAGAAATCCCTGAGACTGAGGTGTTTTTTTTCTTTACAGAAATCTAGATTTTATTTATATCTTTTCTTTATCACGCTGATAAAAAATACATATTATCCAAATAACCTAACAGGTGGTAGAATAAATCTAGCGTTTCAAATGACATAAAGCAATTCGTTCGTGTTTGATGAAGATTTGCGCATCGCAATGATTATCAGAGGCGAGTGAAGTCAAAGGGCTAGAAGTTGATGTCAGTAAGTGCTTACGGAATTTTCTACGCTCTTTGTATCTTGTGGAATTGAACACAGGCTAAATTCCTAGAGCAAAAGATAAACTTCCTAGTGTGCCAGCACAGGTTGTCAGTTTCCTATTTGCTTTACGGAATTTCACACGCCTTTTGTATCTTGTTTTGAGGAGGTAGGTTTTGGACTGGTCCATTGTTCAACAGTATTTGCCCTTTTATCAGAAGGCATTCTTTTTAACTTTACATATTGCCGTTCTGGGGATTCTTGGTTCCTTCCTTTTGGGCTTGGTAGTGAGTGTTATTCGTCATTATCGAGTGCCGGTTTTGAGTCAGCTTTCGACGGCTTATATTGAGCTGTCTCGTAATACGCCACTCTTGATTCAGCTCTTCTTTCTCTACTTTGGTTTGCCTCGTATAGGTTTGGTTCTATCCTCAGAGGCTTGTGCTGTAGTAGGTTTGATTTTCTTGGGTGGTTCTTATATGGCGGAGTCCTTCCGAAGTGGTCTAGAGGCTGTTAGTCAGACCCAGCATGAAGTGGGCCTATCTATTGGCTTGACGCCGTTTCAAGTCTTTCGCTATGTGGTCCTTCCTCAGGCAGTAGCTGTGGCGCTTCCGTCATTTAGTGCCAACGTCATTTTCCTTATTAAGGAAACGTCAGTATTCTCAGCGGTAGCCTTGGCGGATTTGATGTATGTAGCCAAAGATTTGATTGGTCTTTACTACGAAACCGATGTGGCTCTAGGCATGTTGGTGGTGGCTTATCTCTTGATGTTGCTGCCGATTTCTCTAGTCTTTAGTTGGATTGAAAGGAGGTTACGCTATGCAGGATTCGGGCTTTCAGGTTCTTCTTCAGGGGAATAATTTCCTACGTATCTTACAAGGTTTAGGCGTAACTATTGGAATTTCAATCGTTTCGGTTCTTCTTTCCCTTTTACTAGGAACCCTCTTTGGGATTGTCATGACTTCGAAGTCTAAGATTGTACGGTTTTTGTCACGAATTTATCTGGAATTTATTCGTATCATGCCCCAGTTAGTCTTGCTCTTCATTGTTTATTTTGGTCTGGCTAGGAATTTTAACATCAATATCTCAGGAGAGTTATCGGCTATTATCGTCTTTACACTTTGGGGAACGGCTGAAATGGGTGATTTGGTGCGTGGGTCAATCACGTCACTACCTAGACACCAGTTTGAGAGCGGAAGGGCCCTTGGCTTGACCAATGGTCAACTCTATACCTATGTGATTATCCCACAAGTCTTGCGTCGCTTGTTGCCTCAGGCTATTAACCTGGTGACACGTATGATTAAAACTACGTCCTTGGTGGTTTTGATTGGCGTAGTTGAGGTGACCAAGGTTGGTCAGCAGATTATTGATAGTAACCGCCTGACTATTCCAACAGCTTCATTCTGGATTTATGGTACAATTTTGATTCTTTATTTTGCCATTTGTTACCCAGTATCTAAGCTGTCTACTTATCTTGAAAATCGTTGGAGGAATTAAGATGACAGAAAGCATTTTACAAATCAAGGATTTGAAAAAATCCTTTGGGGACAATCAGATTCTCAAAGGCATCTCCTTAGATGTTCAACAAGGTGAAGTCGTTGTTATCCTGGGTTCCTCAGGTTGTGGGAAATCGACCCTACTACGTTGTATCAATGGCTTAGAGACTATCCAAGGAGGCGATATTCTCCTAGATGGTAAGTCTATCACTGGTAGTAAAAAGGATTTCCACCTGATTCGTCAGAAAATTGGCATGGTCTTTCAAAGTTATGACCTCTTTCCACATTTGGACATCCTCCAAAATCTGATTTTGGGGCCAGTCAAAGCTCAAGGGCGTAATAAGGAAGAAGTTATTGCCGAGGCTGAGAAACTCTTGGACCGTGTGGGACTTTTGGATAAGAAACACAGCTTTGCACGACAACTATCAGGTGGTCAAAAGCAACGTGTAGCCATTGTCCGTTCACTGCTCATGCATCCTGAAGTTATCCTCTTTGATGAAGTGACGGCTTCACTTGACCCTGAGATGGTTCGTGAAGTTCTGGAATTAATCAATGACCTGGCTCAAGAAGGGCGTACCATGTTGATTGTAACCCATGAACTTCAGTTTGCACGTGCCATCGCTGACCGTATTATCTTTATGGATCAGGGAGTCATCGCTGAGGAAGGTACTGCTGAAGAATTCTTCAATCATCCAAAGACTAAACGAGCTCAAGAGTTCCTCAATGTCTTTGATTTCAGTCAGTTTGGTGCCTATTTGTAACCCATCGTTTTTAGTAAAAAATATAATATTTTAGGAGATATTTATGAAATTAACAAAGAAAATTTTTGCCCTATTAGCCCTCGTCTTTGCCTTGGTGGCAGTGACTGCTTGCTCAAGTAACAGTAGCTCTGGTAAATCAACAGCCAAAGCACGTACTATTGAAGAAATCAAGAAGAGTGGTGAACTCCGTATCGCCGTTTTTGCGGACAAGAAACCTTTCGGTTATGTAGATAACAAGGGTGCTTACCAAGGTTACGATATTGAACTTGGTAACCGTTTGGCCAAAGACTTGGGTGTTAAACCTAAATACGTCTCAGTAGATGCGGCCAACCGTGCCGAATTTCTGATTTCAAACAAGGTAGATATTACGCTTGCCAACTTTACAGTGACTGATGAACGTAAGAAACAAGTGGACTTCGCCCTTCCTTACATGAAAGTCTCAATCGGTGTGGTGTCACCTAAAGACAAGGTCATTAAGGACGTTAAAGAACTTGAAGGTAAGACTTTGATTGTTACTAAGGGGACAACTGCTGAAACTTACTTTGAAAAGAACTACCCAAATATCAAATTGCAAAAGTATGACCAATATAGCGACGCTTACCAAGCCCTCCTTGATGGTCGTGGCGATGCCTTCTCAACAGATAATACAGAAGTTCTTGCTTGGGCTCTAGAAAATAAAGGTTACGAAGTTGGAATCACATCGCTTGGTGACCCAGATACTATTGCCCCAGCCGTTCAAAAAGGTAACAAAGAACTCCTTGACTTTATCAATAAAGACATTAAGAAACTTGGCGAAGAGAATTTCTTCCACAAAGATTATGAAAAAACACTTCACCCAACCTACGGCGATGCAGCTAAAGCTGATGACCTCGTCGTTGAAGGTGGCCAAGTGAAATAAGACTGGCACCCTCTTAAAGAGGTAAGTCTTGCTTAATAAGAATAAATAACCACTCCTGTTTATATCTAGTCTAGCTAGAAGCAGGAGTGGTTTTATTTGTTTTAGGGTGATTTTTTTCTCACCTTTTTACTTTTTATGTTTCTCCACCCAATGACAATAAGTGACAAGAAAGCGGTTCCCACCATTCCCCAAAAAAGAAAAGAGTCAATATAATCAAAAAAAGTTTTGCGTTCACCATAGACCGAGGTAGAGCCATCTTTCCAAGTAATGGTTTTGTCCCTATCATCAATCCTTTTGTAGGACTCATCATTATAAGTCAAATAATGATCCTTCCGTACATACATATTCAAATAGTTATAGCCGTGCTTTGTGGGAAGGTCTGAAAACAGACTTTCCTTGGCGTAAACTTCAATGTAGATGGTTCCATCTTTAAGACCTTTAATTTTCTGAATTCGAGCATTTTTGATAAGAAGTTTTCCATCTTGTACAATCTCTCAATCGTACTTACGACTTCTTCCTCCTTCGTTATAGGAAATAGCAAGCTTGTGGTTTTCAGACTGCCATAGCCCGTAGATACTATTTTCACTGATACCATCATAAAAGAGTCTAAGATAGATGTTGACTATAGGTACCATGATTAGAAAACAAATCCTCAAAATCTTGACTAAACGGCCTTTGAATTTACCCCGACGTGCTCGCCATCCAGTTTTGTACTTTTGTGTTCTTCGATATTCATTTTGTGAATGGTCACTTATATTAATTTTCTGTCGGTCAGCGTATTTTCTCTTTAGTTGATGCCGCATTTAGCCTATTTTTCCTTTTTAGATTTCTTTTTATTCTCCAATCGACAAAAATGGCATACAAAATCATAGAACCAATAAATCCAAATACGATATAAGGTTTCAGGCGATCAAGCAAGTTTTTTCGTTGACCATAAGGAGATTTTGAACCGTCTTTCCAGGTAATACTTTTGTCCTTATCATCCACCAGTTTGTAGGATTCGCCATTATAGGTCAAGTAATCGTCTTTACGAACATACATATTCAAATAGTTGTGGCCGTTCTTAGTGGGGAGGTTTGAAAGCAGGCGCTCCTTGGCATAAACTTCAATGTAGAGAGTCCCATCCTCTAAGCGTTTAATATCATCAACGCGTGCATTTTTGATGAGGACATTTCCATCCTGAACAATCTCCCAATTGCGCTTACCTGACTTGTAACCTCCTTCGTAGGATATGGCGAGCTGATGATTTTCAGATTGCCATAGACCGTAGATACCATCTTTAGAAACCCCATCATCAAAGAAAATCATATAGACGATGAAAATAGGTATCATGAGTAGGAAACATATCCCAAAAATGTTTGCTAAACGGTCTTTGAATTTTCCCCAACGTGCTCGCCATCCCGTTTTGCGTTTTCGTTCTTTTCGATATGCTTTTTGTGACTGATACTTTCGATTGAGTTTCTTTCGGTCAGCGTATTTTCTGTTTGTTTGGTGTCTCATTGAGTTTTTCTCTCCTCTTTTGCCGAGCCTCTATAATGATAAGAACTGAGCAAATCCCCATAAGTATCAAATAGAGGGCTTCAAAAACCTCATCTATAGTTGTTTTCCGTTCACCATAAGGGCTGGTGGAACCATCTTTCCAAGTGATAGTCTTGTTCCCAGAATTGATACGTTTATAGGACTCACCGTCATAGGTAAGATAATTGTTTTTGCGAAGATAGAAGTCCATATAGCTGAAGCCGTTCTTGGTGGGTAGGTCTGTCAGGTAGCCTTCCACAGTATAGAGCTCCATGTGAAGAGTCCCGTCATTAAGCCGCTTGACCGGGCGAGTTCTAGCAGCATAGATAATATACTTACCATCCTGTACGACTTGCCAGTCGATATTTCCTCGTTTCCGAATATGATTATAGGAAATCGCTAACTTATGATGATCAGACTGCCAGAGACCATAAATGTTATCTTTGTTGACTGTATAATGGTCGTAATAATAAAATCCACCATACAGCAGTGCAAGCAGCACTAAGATAATCAATTCAGATGTTGGCTCTAGTGGGATTATCTTTCTCCAATCAAAGCGCCACCTTTTGGGTTCTTCAATACTTTGGCAGTCGCTATTTATATTTTCCTCTCCTTTAGAGAGTGTGATTATTTTTTTCTTTGTCATGCCTAATCCTCTCATCAACCATTGTAACAAATTCATCTCCCAAGCAAAAGCTAGCCTGATTTGTGATATAATTGGGAGTGATTGCGGGCAAGAAAATCTTATTTCTTGCCAGACTTGTAAAAATAAAACAGAGGATTTTAAGATGAAACTGACACTCCATGAAATTGCCAAGGTTGTTGGCGCTAAAAATGATGTCACATCCTATGAAGATGTTGCCATTAACCAGATTGAGTTTGATAGCCGTAAGATTACAGCGGGCGACCTCTTTTTGCCGCTCAAAGGTGCACGTGATGGACATGATTTTATCCAAACAGCCTTTGACAACGGTGCTCTAGCGACATTCACAGAAAAAGAATTGCCAGCTGATCAAGCTCACATCCTAGTCGATGATGCTCTTGAAGCCTTCCAAAAACTGGCTGCCTACTATCTTGAAAAGACTGGTGTTGACGTTATTGCTGTGACTGGTTCTAACGGTAAGACAACGACCAAGGACATGATTCATGATATCTTGGCCACAACCTATCGTACTTACAAGACCCAAGGTAATTACAACAATGAAATTGGTCTTCCTTATACTGCCCTACACATGCCTGATGATACGGAGAAAATCGTCCTTGAGATGGGGCAAGACCACATGGGAGACATTCACCTCTTGTCAACCTTGGCGAAGCCAAAAACAGCCGTTGTTACCTTAATTGGAGAAGCTCACTTGGAATTCTTCGGTAGTCGTGACAAGATTGCTCAAGGTAAAATGCAAATGCAAGACGGCATGCCTGATGGTAGCCTCTTGCTTGTATCTAGTGATCCTATCGTCGATCCATTCTTGCCAAGCAATCTTGAAGTGGTACGCTTTGGGGATGGTGCGGAGCTTACGGTCTCTGAGTTGACAGAGTTCAAAGACCACCTCACCTTCTCAACCAACTTCCTAGACGGACAAGTTACCTTGCCAGTCACTGGAAAATACAATGCCACAAATGCCATGGTTGCTGCCTATGTCGCAAAACACTTGGGTGTAACTGAGGAAAATATCCTCTCAGCTCTTGCTAACTTGCAGCTTACAAAGAACCGTACTGAATGGAAAAAAGCAGCTAACGGTGCCGACATCCTTTCAGATGTCTACAATGCCAATCCAACAGCCATGAAGCTCATTTTGGAGACCTTCTCAGCTATTCCTAAGAATGAAGGAGGCAAGAAAATCGCTGTCCTAGCTGATATGAAAGAACTCGGTGAACAGTCTGTTCAACTTCACACACAGATGATACTAAGTCTGACACCAGATGCTATTGATACGGTGATTTTCTACGGTGAGGATATTGCAGAATTGTCGCAACTTGCTAGCCAAATGTTTCCACTTGGTCATGTTTATTATTTCAAGAAAACAGCTGACGAAGACCAATTTGACGCTATGGTCAAACAAATCAAAGAAAGCCTAGGCGAGCACGATCAAATCTTGCTCAAGGGCTCTAACTCTATGAACCTAGCCAAGGTCGTGGAAGAACTCCAAGCCAAGGATTAAGTTCTCTAACCTGCTCTCTAAAGCAGGTTTTTGCTTTACCCTGAAATTTGATATAATAGCAGGCATAGTAATTTCAGCAGGAGAAGAGAATGAAGGATTTTTTGACAACCACCCAAACTCATCCACCCCAGATACCTTTGCCCTATTATTTGCTTATACTTTTGGCGATGGTACTTCTGAGTTACTTGAGTTGGCGTTGGTATAAGAATAAGATATGGCGTTGGACCTTTCTCACTATCCAAGCCATTCAACTCTTTGCCCTCTATACTTGGTACCTCTGGCAGGGCTTTCCACTTTACATTAGTCTGCCCCTTTACCATTGCCGCATTGCCATGTTTGCTGTTCTCCTCCTGAAAAATAGTAGAATAAAGAGCTATTTCGCTATTATGGGAGTTGTCGGGACTTACTGTGCATTGATTTATCCAGTATTTGATCCCTATGAGTTTCCACATATCACAGGCTTTTCTTTCCTAATTGGTCACTATGCCCTACTGGTCAATAGCCTCAATGTCATTTTTAACAGTTATAAAATCCATCCCATCAGCCAACGACTGATTGTGGTGACTACCTTATTACTAAATCTAGCTTTGGTCATAGTTAATCAGACCATCGGTGGAAACTATGGCATGCTTAAACACACACCATTTATTATGGGGACTCCCTTAGTTGTCAAATACCTTGCTGTTTCAGGAGCTCTGATTATTCTCATGATAATCATGAAAAAAGGTCTGGAGCATTTTGAAGAGAAATATTAAATAAATGAAGAAACACGCTATCCGAAAGTTGATAGCGTGCTTTTTCATTTTATTTGTTTTATTCTAACACAAAACGCTTTCAGAATTGCTTTCACACTGTAATTTGGATATAATAAAAGAGCTGTGCCTGCGAGAATTATCGCAAGCCTTGACAACAAATGTAGCTTTCAAAAAACAGAAATTTTCTGAAAGAAGTGCTACAACGATCTTGCTTTTCGTTCTGGTAAAAACCCTATTGCCATTAGTAGCTCTGGGACATGGGATTTTTGAGATTTACAAAGAAGCTGCTGACATCCATACCACTAAGGAAAAGTAACAAAAAGATAATTTTTAAAGAAGAAAGAAAACTATGAGCATTCAAGACGAAATCAAAAAACGCCGTACTTTTGCCATCATCTCTCACCCCGATGCCGGTAAAACAACAATCACTGAACAATTGCTTTACTTTGGGGGTGAAATCCGTGAAGCTGGTACCGTAAAAGGTAAGAAAACCGGAAACTTTGCCAAATCAGACTGGATGGATATTGAGAAACAACGTGGTATCTCAGTAACTTCATCTGTGATGCAGTTTGACTATGCTGGCAAACGTGTCAATATCCTTGATACCCCGGGGCACGAGGACTTCTCAGAAGATACCTACCGTACCCTTATGGCGGTTGACGCTGCCGTCATGGTCGTTGACTCAGCCAAAGGTATCGAGGCCCAAACCAAAAAACTTTTCGAAGTTGTCAAACACCGTGGTATTCCTGTCTTCACCTTCATGAACAAATTGGACCGTGATGGACGTGAGCCACTTGACCTCTTGGAAGAGTTAGAAGAAGTGCTTGGTATTGCCAGCTACCCAATGAACTGGCCTATCGGTATGGGTAAAGCCTTCGAAGGACTTTATGACCTCTATAACGAACGCTTGGAGCTCTATAAAGGTGACGAGCGCTTTGCCAAGATTGAAGATGGTGATACTCTTTTTGCCAACAACCCATTCTATGAGCAAGCTAAAGAAGATATTGAACTCTTGACAGAAGCGGGTAATGAATTCTCTGAGGAAGCTATTTTAGCTGGTGAATTGACACCGGTCTTCTTCGGTTCTGCCCTTACTAACTTTGGGGTTCAAACCTTCCTCGATACCTTCCTCAAATTTGCACCAGAACCACATGGTCACAAGACAGTGGATGGTGACGAGATTGATCCTCTCAACAAGGATTTCTCTGGTTTTGTTTTCAAAATCCAAGCCAATATGGACCCACGTCACCGTGACCGTATTGCCTTTGTTCGTATCGTTTCTGGTGAATTTGAGCGTGGTATGAGTGTTAATCTAACACGTACTGGTAAAGGAGCTAAGCTCTCTAACGTCACTCAGTTCATGGCTGAATCCCGTGAAAATGTCGAAAATGCCGTGGCTGGAGATATTATCGGGGTTTACGATACAGGAACTTACCAGGTTGGTGATACCCTTACAGTAGGTAAAAACAAATTTGAATTTGAACCCCTACCAACCTTTACGCCCGAGTTGTTCATGAAAGTTTCTGCTAAGAACGTCATGAAACAGAAGTCCTTCCACAAAGGAATCGAACAATTGGTGCAAGAAGGAGCCATCCAGCTCTACACCAACTACCAAACAGGCGAATACATGCTTGGTGCCGTTGGTCAACTTCAGTTTGAAGTCTTTAAGCACCGTATGGAAAATGAATACAATGCCGAAGTCGTTATGACACCAATGGGTAAAAAGACCGTGCGTTGGATTCAACCTGAGGATCTTGACGAACGCATGTCATCAAGCCGAAACATCTTGGCCAAAGACCGCTTTGACCAACCAGTCTTCCTCTTTGAAAATGACTTCGCCCTCCGCTGGTTTGCGGATAAATATCCAGATGTAACATTGGAAGAGAAGATGTAATGTACTAAGATTGCTTGGCTATTTCATAGCCTAAGCAATCTACGCCACGTCCTATGAGACCGTGGCTAAGTCCCTTACTAACTCGAAAACGAAAAAACATCGTTTCCGTTTTTTCATGTCGTAATGCTATGTATAGTTTATGTAAATCGTTCATCTTTTGACGCTAGTCATTATCTTGTGTCTAGCTAGCCGTCTCACTAACTGCGTCAGACGAATAATATGGATTCATCTGACTTCGTGTCGTAATATTTCATAAAAACAAGAAAAACCATAGGACTACCAATTAAGACTGTCCTATGATTTCTTTTATTTTTCTGTATTGAGTAATCTGCCTAGGAATCGTTGCAGGGCGAAGAAAACAATAAGGCTTGCCAATGTTTCTCCTAGGAAAGATGAGCTATTGACAATGAATGAATAGAGATAAGGGCTTTGTCCCTTAGGGGCATAGCTTCCCCAAAAGATGACACCGGCTATAAAGTGAATGAGGTAACGAGCAAAGCTACCAAGCAGAATCCCCCAAGTGATATACATCAGAGACTTAACTTTATGGCCTTGTTTAATGGCTTTATCTAGGGCTGGTTTGACCACACCACTGATTCCAATAAGGCTAAAGGCGACAAAATACTCCAGAAAACCTTGTGTTAAGGTTAGCCAACCGCCGGCTGCTTGTCCTGTGACTACTTGGAGAAGCCCCCAGATAAGGCCTCCCATTGCACCGGCTTTAAGCCCCCAGCGAAAACTAAGGAGAAAGATAGGCACCATCTTAAAGGAAAGGGAAATCCAAGGGCCTAGGGACATGGGCTGGGTAACTAGGTCCAGGATATAAGCAATAGTCGCCAAAAGGGCGATCTCAATCATTGGTCGAATACTTGTTTTCGACATAAAAAAACCTCCTATACCAATCGTCTTGATTGGCTATTTTTGCCACATCAAAACGTTGTCATAGAAGTTCTCCTATTTCAATCTATTTTGAGACACATCCCTACGCAGGTTCTAACCTGATCAGGTGGTAAGAGTTTAGGCAAGTCTTGAAAGAAATTCAAGCTAGCCATTCTCAGCAATTGCTCCTCTTGTGACTCTTTTATTGTACTACCAAGACCAGATTTCTGCAAGTGCCTGAAATCCTAAAAATGTGGTATAGTTAAAGCAAGAACTATCTTTAAAGTAAAAAAAGGAGAAATAACTATGGGACTTTTTTCAGGACTGCTTGGCAATGCATCTAAAAAAGATAATGATAAGGTTGAGCGCCAATTGGAGGGCATCTTAATTCCAGGTGAACAGGTGGAGTTAGCCTATGTCCTTGTTCGTGACTTGATTGTCTTTACAGAGAAGCGCTTGATTTTAGTCGATAAACAAGGTGTTACAGGGAAGAAGACTTCTTACAAGTCTATCCCTTATCACTCAATCTCTCGTTTCACTGTAGAAAGTTCAGGGCACTTTGACCTAGATGCTGAACTTAAGATTTGGATTTCATCAGCATTGGAGCCTGCAGAGGTCCTTCAATTTAAGAGTGATAATAATGTTTTTGAAATCCAACAAGCTTTGGCAGCAGCAGTGCTAGAGTAATGAGGAAGAAACATGTTTATTGAAAAAGAACTGGGTTATAAGCGTCACTGGATTAATATTGATTCAGACATTATTTCTGAGCAATCCTACCTTTATACCAAGTATGATATTGACCAAGAAACCATAGAGTATGCCTTGGATAAAAATGAACGAGCCCACATGGATTACAACCGTGAGAATGGGACAATCACCTTTATCTATAATGTTCTGGAGCTTGAAAAGGATAAGGAATACTATGAAACCATTCCTCTGACCTTTATTGTACAAGATTCGCGTTTGGTGACCATTAGTAACGAGGATAACGCTTATGTGATAAGCAAGATGCAAGATTATGTGGATAACCATGAGGATTTGTCTATCTACAAATTGCTCTTTGCAGGCCTTGAGATGATTTCAAATGCCTACTATCCCGTCATTGAACGTTTGGATCAGCAAAAAGATGAGGTTAGTCGACGCCTAAGACAGACAACGACAAGTAAGAATCTTTACGACCTTTCAGATTTGGAAACAGGCATGGTCTATTTGGTAGCTGCCACTACACAAAACCATCTTCTTTTGGAACACATCAAGGGGCACGCCATTTATCGTCGTCTCAATGAGGTCGAAAAAGAACAGTTTGATGATGCCATGATTGAAGCTAGACAGTTAGTAGCCATGACGGACCTCATTTCTAAGGTCTTACAGCAATTATCAGGTTCTTATAACAATATCCTAAACAACAACCTGAACAACAACTTGAGCAATCTGACCATTATTGAGGTACTCTTGGGAGTGCTTGCCGTTATTACCGGTTTCTTTGGGATGAATGTTCCTCTACCGTTTATGACTGTCAGTCCAGCCTGGATTTTCATCATTATCGGTAGTGCGATTCTTTGTTTGGTCTTGGCCCGCTACCTGCGTTGGTTGGTCCATAAATAATAATTAGTGAGTGAAACCGTCTTCTCAAATTGGAGGCGGTTTTAAAACGTTATTCACTGTCTTTTTATTCTTAAATATGATAGACTAGATGAGTTGTTAAAATAAACGACTATTAAATACAGGTAGTTAACATACTACACAACCAAGTCTCATAAGGTGGCTTCGCACCGCCTTCAAATAGAAAGAAGAATACTTTGAAATTTACAGATTTAAACCTATCAGAAGACATCCAATCAGCTGTTGTAGCTGCCGGTTTTGAAAAGCCATCACCTATCCAAGAGTTGACGATTCCACTCGCTCTTGAAGGCAAGGATGTTATCGGTCAGGCCCAAACTGGTACTGGTAAAACAGCTGCCTTTGGTTTGCCTACCCTAGATAAAATTCGTACAGAAGAAAATACAATCCAAGCCCTTGTGATTGCCCCAACACGTGAGTTGGCAGTGCAATCTCAAGAAGAGCTTTTCCGTTTTGGTCGTGACAAAGGCGTTAAAGTTCGTTCAGTCTACGGTGGTTCTAGCATTGAGAAACAAATCAAGGCCCTCCGTTCAGGTGCCCACATTGTAGTAGGGACACCAGGTCGTCTCCTTGACCTTATCAAACGTAAGGCTCTTAAACTCAATAATATCGAGACTTTGATTTTGGATGAAGCTGATGAAATGCTTAACATGGGCTTCCTTGAAGATATTGAAGCTATCATTAGCCGAGTGCCAGAAGAACGTCAAACCCTTCTCTTCTCAGCAACTATGCCTGATGCTATCAAACGTATTGGCGTTCAGTTCATGAAAGATCCTGAGCATGTGAAAATCAAGGCTAAAGAATTGACCAATGTTAACGTTGACCAATACTTTATCCGAGTTAAGGAACAAGAGAAGTTCGATACCATGACTCGTCTTATGGATGTTGACCAACCTGAATTGTCAATCGTCTTTGGACGTACCAAACGTCGTGTGGACGAGTTGACACGTGGTTTGAAACTTCGTGGTTTCCGTGCAGAAGGTATCCACGGTGACCTTGACCAAAACAAACGTCTTCGTGTTATCCGTGACTTCAAGAACGACCAAATTGATATCTTGGTTGCGACAGACGTTGCGGCGCGTGGTCTTGACATTTCCGGTGTTACTCACGTCTACAACTACGATATCCCACAAGACCCAGAAAGCTACGTTCACCGTATTGGACGTACAGGCCGTGCAGGCCAATCAGGTCAATCGATTACTTTTGTAGCACCAAATGAAATGGGTTACTTGGGAATCATCGAAAACTTGACTAAGAAACGCATGAAAGGCCTTAAGCCACCAACAGCTCAAGAAGCCTTCCAAGCTAAGAAGAAAGTTGCCCTTAAGAAAATTGAACGTGACTTTTCGGATGAAGCTATCCGTGCTAACTTTGACAAGTTCAAGGGTGATGCGGTTAAATTGGCTCAAGAATTTACACCTGAAGAATTGGCGCTTTACATCTTGAGCTTGACCGTTCAAGATCCAGAGACAATGCCAGAAGTGGAAATTGCACGTGAAAAACCATTGCCATTCAAACCATCAGGTGGTGGCTTTGGTGGTAAAGGCGGCCGTGGCAACCGCGGTCGCGATAACAACCGTCGTGGTGGATACCGTGGCGACCGTAACCGTGATGATCGAGATGGTGGCCGTCGTGACTTCAAACGCAAGTCTAAGAAAAATAGCCGTGACTTCGAAAACCGTGGCAACAAACGCCCACACCGTACCTCAAGTGAAAAGAAAAATGGCTTTGTTATCCGTAACAAGGGTGATAAATAAACAATGAAAACACTCTATGAAAATAGGGTGTTTTTTCATAACCCTATTTTTTGAGACTTTCCTCAGGTGAATGCGGACGTCAGTGAACTTTTTCAAAGTTCCTAATTATAGTATTTTTTTATGAAAGCCCAAATATTATAAGAGTAAAATGGTTATTATGAGAAAGTAGAAGTAGTCTCAAGTAAAGTCAAAAAACACACGGTTATTTTTCCGTGTGTTCTTTGATATAGGCCAGTTTTTTCTCTCGGCTTTTTTTCTTAAAGAGTGCTTCGGCGCTCATGGCTTCTGGCTTGCTGGCGAAAGCTTCTGAATAGAGGAGTTTAACTGGTAGGCGGGCTCTGGTGTACTTGGCGCCCTTGCCTGCGTTATGGGTTTTGAGGCGGCGTTCGACGTCTGTGGTGTAGCCTGTATAGAGGGTGCCGTCGGCACACTCAACCACATACATGTAGGCCTTGCTATCCTTTTCTGTCATCGTTTAGGACTCACACTCAGTCTTTTTTCCAAAGTAAATCTCAAAGATTTCGTCGGTATAATCACCATTTTCCTTATGCACAAAGAGAGGTGGGAGGATTTTCAAGCCATCTGTTGAACCGTCTTTAATGGCTTCAATTAGGAGCATATTTGCCTCACGTCCCATCTTAGGATAGATAAACTGGATGCGTTTAGGTGCTAGATTGTACTGGCGCATGGTGTCAATGATATCCAAAAAACGGTCAGGGCGATGTACCATAGCAATGCGTCCATTGGATTTGAGGGCATGACGAGCGACCTGGCAAATTTCTTCCAAATTAGTCGTGATTTCGTGACGGGCTAAGAGGTAGTGCTCTGACAGATTCTTCTTAGACGTTTCTGTCGCCTTAAAGTAGGGAGGGTTACAGAGAATAAGGTCCACCTGAGATCGCGGCGCATGGTCAAGCAAATTTTTTAGGTCGTCATTGACAACAGTCACTTGATTCTCTAGTTGATTAAGAGTTACGGAACGCTTGGCCATATCAGCCAGACGTTCTTGCAACTCAACTAAGGTAATCGGTGCTTCGGTCCGTGTGCTGGCAAAGAGGCCAACGGCACCATTTCCCGAACAGAGGTCAACGATTAATCCCTTCTTTGGAATTTTTGGGAATCGCGAGAGGAGGACACTGTCGATAGAATAGCTGAAGACCTCCTTATTTTGAATGATTTTTACATCTGTGGAGAAGAGTTGGTCAATGCGTTCTCCATCTTTTAAAATTGGATTTGTCATAGTTTTAATTGTAACAAAAAACAGCTCCCAAAGGAACTGTTGCGAGTGATTACTCTAGGACACCGAAGGTATACCCTTGATTTTTGAAGTATTCGATGATTTGTGGAAGGGTCTGAACAGTCAGCTCCTTACCAGCTGTATCGTGCATTAGCACAACTTTAACAGTAGTTTCAGGGAAATATTTCTGTGAACCGTCCATATAAGCCATCATGCTTTCAGATGTGGTTGGACGAACAGAGAGTGGTTCTGCATCTCCACAGAGCATGTTCCAGTCAATCCACTGGACACCTTGTTTAGCGAGAGCATGGTCAGTTGCCTCTAATCCTTGCCATGACATATGACCACCAGGGTAACGGAAAATTCTTGTTTTGAAGTCCTTACCTAGGATGGCTTGGAAATTGGCATTGGTTTGGTCAACTTCAGAAACAATTTGACTTTGGTTGGGAACACGCCCAGGATAAAGTAGGTTAAAGTTGTGGCTAAGGCTATGGTTAGCAATAGCGTGTCCTTCTGTAATTTGACGTTTGAGGATGTCCGCGTTTTCTTGAGTAATAGTATTCCCAATGTGGAAGAATGTGGCATGAACACCGTATTCTTTCAAGATACTCATGACTTGTGGGGTCAGTGTTGGATCAATTCCGTCATCGAAGGTTAAAAAGACAACCTTACCGTCAACATCTTGAGATACACCACGGATAGTGTTATTAACAGCAGTAACGTCGTAGGCATAGTCAGAGGCTTCAATGCTATGGTTACTACCTTTTTTGAGTTGTGTTTTATCATCTTCTTTAGCTTTTTCTGAAGATGGGCTTGTGCTATTAGCGACTTGTTCAGTCTTTTCAGCCTTGGCTACTTGTTCAGATTTCGTGTTATGGCGTTGGAGTAGGACAAAGCCTAGGATAGCCAGAACAGCCAAGTTAGCAATAATGAGGCATAGATTAAGTGCCTTCCTGTTTTTCCCTATAATCTCAATACATTTTTTCATAGTTACATTATAGCTCAAACTATTAGAAAGTGCCACACCATTTTCAATAGTTTACAAAGAAATTCGATGAAAAAAGCGCTCCTTTTTTTGGTATAATAGAAAAAAAACTTGTAGAAAAAGAGGTAAAAACGTGTTTTACGCTTATTTACGTGGGCTTGTTGTCTTCCTTCTATGGATTATCAATGGGAATGCCCATTACCACAATCGCGATAAATTATTGAACAAGGACGAAAACTATATCTTGGTTGCTCCGCACCGAACTTGGTGGGACCCTGTTTATATGGCTTTTTCAGCTCGTCCTAAGCAGTTTATTTTCATGGCTAAGAAAGAACTCTTCAAGAATCGTATCTTTGGTTGGTGGATCCGTATGTGCGGAGCCTTCCCAATTGACCGTGAAAATCCTGGTCAAGAAGCTATCAAGTACCCTGTTAACATGCTTAAGAAGAGTAACCGTAGTTTGATTATGTTCCCAAGTGGTAGCCGCCATTCATCTGATGTTAAGGGTGGGGTTGCAGTTATCGCTAAGATGGCTAAGGTTAAGATTATGCCGGTTGTCTATCAAGGACCTCGTGAACTCAAGGGGCTCTTGACAGGTGAACGTGTGGATATGAACTATGGTAATCCCATTGATATTTCAGATTTGAAGCGTTTGAATGACGAAAATATTCAAGAGGTTGCTCGTCGTATCCAGTCTGAATTTGATCGTCTTGATGAAGAAGCTTTGAGCTATCAAACAGGCAAGAAACCCAATCCTTTAACTTATATTTACCGAGTACCTCTCGGTATTGTGGCTATCATTGCGGTACTTTTGACCATGGTTTTCTCATATGTAGCTAGCTTTGTTTGGAATCCTGAAAAACACCGTGCCAAAGAAACTCAGAAATAAGCTAAAAACTCTATCAGACATATATCTGATGGAGTTTTTTACTTTTTGATATATTTTTAAAATTTTTTACGAATAAGAAAGAAAATATATCAATTAAGGAGAATAGCGTGAAGGAAAAGATTCTAGCCTATGTCAAAGATAATCGTCTGTTTGTGAGTGTCATCGCTGTACTGATGGTGATTTTTTGCTTCTTTCTATGGATGACTTGTGGTGCCGGCAACAGCATGGAGGCGGAGACGTCTTATACAGATGTGACAACATTGTCAACCTCCTCATCCAAACAAGGGTCAAAATCACTTACTGAAGTGTCTTCTCAGTCAAAGACTGAAGAAAGTGAAAAGGATAAGTCAAAAGTAACAGTGGATGTTAAGGGGGCTGTGGCCAATCCAGGTGTTTATACCTTAAAAGCAAGCGCTAGGGTGACTGACGCCATCAAAGCCGCTGGGGGAATGACCGAGGATGCGGATACTAAGAGTGTTAATTTAGCCGCAAGCTTGTCAGACGAAGAGGTTATCTATGTGGCAACTAAGGATGAAAACCTTTCTTTCCTTGGTCAATCAGGAACTAGTCAGGTTTCTGACAAAGGAGGGCAAACTAATGCTAAGGATGGGAAAATTAACTTAAATACAGCGACTGCAGAGGAATTGCAAACCATTTCTGGAATTGGAGCTAAGCGAGCAGAGGATATCATCGCCTATCGCGAAAGTCATGGCGGCTTTCAGTCCGTAGATGACCTGAAAAATGTTTCAGGAATTGGTGATAAAACGTTAGATAAAATCAGAGAGTCCATCTATGTGGCTTAAAAAAGCGCCAATCAATCTTTTTTCCTTGTCTCTTTTAATAGCTGCCCTTTATTTTACGATTTTTGTCACTAATGTTTACGCTATTGGGACTTTTGTCTTTCTTATGGTCTGTTTTTTGAAGCATCATTGGAAGAATAAGACAGCCCTAAAGTTGGTGGGACTTGTAGGTAGTTTCTTTTTGGTCTACTTTTTATTCTTGCATCATAGAGCTAGCATACAAGATAAACAAGCCCCTGCTGAAATCAATCAGGTGACTCTGGTTGCTGATACGCTATCGGTTAATGGTGAGCAATTATTCGCTATCGGTAAGGCCAAGGGACAAACCTATCAGGTCTTTTACCGACTCAAATCTGAGAAGGAGCAGCATTTTTTCAAGACTACTAGCCAAACGCTAGTATTAAAAGGGAAAATTACGTTAACCCCAGCAACTGGTCAACGTAATTTTCAAGGGTTTAATTATCAGTCTTATCTAGCCAGTCAAGGTATTTATCGAATCGCTCAGATTGAGAGCTTGGACCAAGTAGTACCTCAAAAATCTCTATCTCCCCTAGATTTTTTCCATCAACTGAGGAGGAGGGCTTTGGTTCATATCCAGACGCACTTTCCTAGTCCTATGAGACACTATATGACAGGCCTGCTCTTTGGGTATTTGGATAAGGAGTTCGATGAGCAGAGTCAGCTTTACACAAGTTTAGGTATTATTCATCTATTCGCACTTTCGGGGATGCAAGTGGGCTTTTTTCTGGGATGGTTTCGCTACGGTCTCCTACGCTTAGGTCTTCCTAAAGATTATCTATTTATCGTCTTGCTGCCTTTTTCCTTATGCTATGGCTTAATGACAGGATGGACAGCTTCAGTCCTACGTTCCTTGGTTCAAAGTTTGCTGGCTGAGTTTGGTATTAAAAAACTGGACAATATGGGAATAACCTTGCTTCTATTGTTTCTCTTGTTACCTCATTATCTCTTAACAGTGGGAGGTGTATTAAGTTGTTCCTATGCCTTCTTGTTGTGTTTGTTTGATTTTGAGGACTTGTCATCTTTAAAGAAATCAATCTATACGAGCTTGGTATTGAGTCTTGGGATTTTGCCCTTTCTAACTTACTATTATGGAACCTTTCAACCAGTTAGTTTAATTCTAACAGCGATTTTTTCCATAGTATTTGATAGCTTTCTCTTGCCTGTCTTGACGGTCTTCTTTGCCCTTTCAGGACTGGTAATCTTTTCTCAGATCAATCCACTTTTTGAATGGATGGAGTCCTTTTTGACTTGGATACAATCCTGGATAGGTCAACCTTTGATTTTAGGGAAACCTAGTTTGTTTCAGTTTGGCTTGATGATAGCTGTATTGATTTTGCTATTTGATTTTTGGAAAAAGCCTCAGTTTAGGATTTGCCTTTTGATGATTTTTGGACTTTTGATGGTCTGGTTCAAACATCCTTTAACCAATGAGGTGACTGTGGTTGACGTTGGTCAGGGAGATAGTATTTTTCTGAGGAGTATGAAAGGCGATACCATCCTAATTGATGTGGGTGGCAAGGTGACGTTTGGAACTAAGGAAAAATGGCAAGAGTCTAGCCAGACGAGCAATGCGGAGAAAACCTTGATTCCCTATCTACAGGCTAGAGGAGTGTCTCAAATTGATTATCTAGTCCTGACGCATACGGACACAGACCATATTGGTGATTTGGAAGAAGTGGCCAAGTGTTTTAAGATTAAGGAAATCTGTGTCAGTCAGGGGGCTTTGACTAAGCCTAGCTTTGTTAAAAGACTTCGGACTATAAAATGCCCAGTTCACACTCTAAAGGCTGGCGACAAATTACCCATGATGGGAAGCAATCTACAGGTTCTTTATCCAAATAAGGTTGGTGATGGCGGTAACAATGATTCGATAGTTCTTTACGGAAAACTATTAGGAAGCAGTTTTCTGTTTACCGGTGATTTGGAAAAAGAAGGAGAGGAGGAACTGATGGCCAGCTATCCAACTTTAAGGGCAAGCGTCCTCAAAGCTGGACACCACGGTTCAAAAGGTTCTTCGTCTGAAGCTTTTTTGGACCAGCTGCACCCCTCCCTTGCCCTTGTTTCAGCTGGTGAGAACAATCGTTATAAACATCCGAATGATGAAACATTAGAACGTTTTAAGCAACGTCATATTAAGGTTTTACGAACAGATAAAGACGGGGCCATCCGTTTTAAGGGCTGGTTTAAATGGTCAAGTGAAACTGTCCGATAATTGTAAGAGTTCTTAATTTGTCATGCACCTCAATCTATGGTAGAATGTAAAAGCTAATATTCCAGTATAAGAAAGATTGAACAGTATGCGTAAAATTATCATCAATGGTGGTAAGGAACTTCAGGGAGAAGTTACAGTATCAGGGGCTAAAAATTCAGTTGTTGCATTGATTCCGGCCATCATTTTATCTGATGGAGTGGTTACTCTTGACGGGGTACCAGCAATCAGCGACGTCGATAACCTAATTGAAATTATAGAAGTGATGGGTGGTTCTGTTAAGCGTGATGGCGAAACACTCGAAATTGATCCACGAGGCGTTAAGGATATGCCAATGCCATTTGGTAAGATTAACAGTCTTCGTGCTTCTTACTATTTCTACGGTAGCTTGCTTGGACGTTACGGTCAGGCAACAGTAGGTTTGCCTGGTGGTTGTGATTTGGGACCACGTCCTATTGACCTTCACCTTAAGGCTTTTGAAGCGATGGGTGCTAGCATTTCCTATGAAGACGAATCTATGCGTATTGCGACTGATGCTGGTCAACGCATTAAGGGTGCTCATATCTACATGGATACGGTCAGTGTTGGAGCGACGATTAATACCATGTTGGCAGCGGCTAAGGCTGACGGTCGTACGGTCATTGAGAATGCGGCGCGTGAACCTGAGATTATTGATGTAGCAACTCTTCTTAACAATATGGGCGCACGTGTTCGTGGCGCTGGTACAGAAGTCATCACGATTGAAGGTGTAGAGAGCTTACATGGCACTCGTCATCAGGTTATTCCAGACCGTATTGAAGCGGGTTCCTACATTGCTATGGCCGCGGCTATCGGTAAGGGAATTAAGGTTAAAAATGTTCTTTATGAACACCTTGAGAGTTTTATTGCTAAACTTGAAGCAATGGGTGTTCGTATGACAGTTGAAGAAGATGCCATCTTTGTTGAAGAGCAAGGTGATTTAAAACCTGTTGACATTAAGACATCGCCTTATCCAGGTTTTGCGACGGATTTACAACAACCGATGACACCTTTGTTACTGAAAGCAAGTGGTCGAGGAAAAATTATTGATACGATTTATGAGAAGCGTGTGAACCACGTTCCTGAATTGGCTCGTATGGGTGCTGATATTCAGGTACTCGGTGGACAAATTGTTTACAATGGTCCAACGCAACTCTCAGGTGCGCCAGTAAAAGCCAGTGATTTGCGTGCAGGTGCTGCGCTTGTTACGGCAGGTCTTATGGCAGAAGGTCAAACTGAAATTACCAATATTGAGTTTATCCTTCGTGGGTATTCAAATATCATTGAGAAACTTTCTGACCTTGGTGCAGATATTCGTTTGATTGAAGATTAAGTCTAAGGTTCAACCCCTAGTGGTTGAGCCTTTTTCCATTTCTAAAACTGTGTTATAATACTATCATGGATATTTGGACTAGTCTGGGTGCTTTTGCCTTCTTTGAGTCGGAGCGCCTTTCTTTTAGACCACTCATCTTTTTGGATCGTTTTGATTTACACGAAATTGTATCAAATCCTAAGAATCTACAATTTTTCTTTCCTGCCACTCAAACACAGCATGAAACGGATTGCCTTTTGGTTCATTACTTCATGAAGGAGCCTCTAGGTGTATGGGCTATTGTAGATAAAGAGTTGGAAAAGATGATTGGCGTCGTTCGTTTTGAAAAGATAGATGTCCAGAAACGGACTGCAGAGCTTGGCTATTTTTTGAATGCCTCATACTGGGGTAGAGGCTTAATGACAGAGGCAGTTACTTGTCTGTCAAATTTGGCTTTGACAGCTATGGGAATGGATCGTATTATTCTTATTGCCCACTTGGAAAATAAGGCATCGATTCGTGTAGCGGAGAAGTCTGGCTTTAAACTTGTGTCCCGCTTTAAGGGAGCAGACCGATACACCCGTACCATGCGTGATTATCTCCGCTTTGAGAAGGAGGAGAACTGTGAGTAAACATCAAGAAATTCTAGATTATCTAGAGGCCTTACCTATCGGTAAGCGTGTTAGTGTGCGTAGTATTTCGAATCACTTACAGGTTTCTGATGGAACTGCCTATCGAGCCATTAAAGAAGCTGAAAATCGAGGGTTGGTTGAGACACGTCCTCGGAGTGGGACAGTTCGAATTGAAAAGAAAGTCCAGGTTCGCCTTGATAAGCTGACCTTTGAGGAGATTGCGGAGATTACAGAGTCTGAGGTTATCTCTGGTCATGAAGGTCTGGAACGTGTCTTCAGTAAGTTCTATATCGGAGCCATGACTATTGAGAATATCACCCGTTATCTAACCAAAGGAGATCTTCTTATTGTTGGGGACCGTGAGGATATTCAATTGCTTGCCCTAGAACACAATAATGCTATTCTAGTGACGGGGGGCTTTCAGGTTTCCGATAGGGTTAAAGAGCTTTCACGTTTGAAGCAATTTCCAGTCATGGTAACAACTTACGATACTTTTACCGTGGCAACCATGATTAACCAGGCACTTTCGAATGTCCGTATCAAAACAGACATCAAGACTGTAGCTCAAGTCTATACCAGACGAGAAGACTACAACTACATGACTCCAGAAATGACAGTCAGGGATTTTCAGAATTTGGTGAAACGGACGAACTTGGTGCGTTTTCCTATTCTGTCTGAGGCTGAAAAAGTGATTGGGATTGTGACCATGCGAGATGTGTCTAACCAGCAACCGACGACCATGCTCAAGGCAATAATGACCAAGCCGACGGTGACACGACTTGAGACAAGTCTGGCAACTGTGGCCCAAAAGATGATTTTTGAGGACTTTGATATCATTCCTGTTGTGGATGAAGAAAAACACTATCTAGGTGTTATCACCCGTCGTCAGGTTTTGGAAGAACTTCAGGACAATAATCGTGGCAATTTGCACACCTTTAGCGATCAAATGATAGCTAATCTAAACCAGGACAAGCATGCTTTCAGCTTTGAGGTCGAGCCCACTATGATTGACAATTCTGGAAACCTCACTCAGGGTGTTCTTGCAGAGATGGTTAAAGAGGTTGTCTATCGTATCATGGAAAAGCAGGAACAAAATGGTCTTGTGATTGAAGAGATGATGTTTTACTTTCTTCAGGCAGCTCAGATTGATGACAAGGTGACGATTACACCAAGTATTATCGCTGAAACCAGACGTAGAGCCCATCTGGACCTTATGGTTACTCACGGGAATCATACCGTCTGCAAATCAGTCGTTGTGGTTAAGAAAACTTAGTAACTAAAAATTAAAGAGATAAAGAAAACGGAGAAGATAATGATTACACTAAAATCAGCACGTGAAATTGAAGCGATGGATAGAGCGGGAGATTTTCTTGCAAGTATCCACATTGGCCTACGCGACCTTCTGAAACCAGGAGTAGATATGTGGGAAGTGGAAGAGTATGTTCGCCGTCGCTGTAAAGAAGAAAATGTTCTTCCACTTCAGATTGGGGTCGAAGGAAGCATCATGGACTATCCTTATGCGACATGTTGTGGTCTTAATGATGAAGTAGCACACGCCTTTCCACGTCATTATATTTTGAAAGATGGAGACCTCTTGAAAGTTGATATGGTCTTGTCAGAACCTATCGATAAGTCAGTGCTTGATGTATCAAAATTGGACTTTGATAATGTTGCCCAGGTAAAAAAATATACTGAATCATATGCTGGTGGCTTGGCTGACTCATGTTGGGCCTATGCGATTGGAACGCCTTCTGATGAGGTTAAAAACCTTATGGAAGTAACCCGTGAAGCCATGTATCTTGGTATTGAACAAGCAGTAGTTGGTAATCGTATCGGTGATATCGGTGCAGCTATCCAAGAATACGCTGAAAGTCGAGGCTATGGTGTTGTTCGTGATTTGGTCGGACACGGAGTTGGACCAACAATGCACGAAGAACCAATGGTTCCTAACTATGGGGTGGCTGGACGTGGTCTTCGCCTTAAAGAAGGAATGGTCTTGACTATTGAACCAATGATTAATACAGGAACTTGGGAAATTGATACAGACCTTGAAACTGGTTGGGCTCATAAGACTCTTGACGGTGGCCTTTCTTGCCAATATGAGCACCAATTTGTTATTACTAAAGATGGTCCAGTAATTTTGACTTCTCAAGGCGAAGAAAGAACTTATTAGTATGAAAAGACAAGGCTTAATGGCCCGTTTCCTGGATAAACTCCAGTGGCGCCCTTTGCAGGTTTATCTTAGTCATTATCGTAGTGCAGAGGTAGATATTTCAACTATTGCAGTGGCATACTATCTCATTTTGACGGTCTTTCCACTCATTGTCATTGCTGCCAATGTCTTTCCCTATCTCAATATCGATACGACTGATCTCTTGAAGTTTATGAATGAACATCTTCCTAAGCAGTTTTATGCACCTGCAGCTAATGTTGTTCAGGATATCTTCTCGACCCCTTCTGGACAGTTGTTGGGAGTTGCCTCTTTGACGGGATTTTGGACCATGATGAAGTCCTTATCTTCGCTTCAAAAGGCGATTAACAAGGCATATGGTGCTTCAGAACACCGTGATGTCTTTATTAGCCACATTGTCGGTGGCTTCCTCAGTCTCGTCATCTTGTTCCTACTCACCTTTGCACTAATGCTGTCTACGATTATTCAGTCGGTTCTTAGAGTTATTACACAGACCTATCCTATTGGTTCCGAGATGACTCAGCTTATTTTAAACAGTATTCAACCTCTGAGTATTGCAGTTGTCTTCCTGGGAATGATGGTGCTTTATTTTGTACTTCCGAATGTAAAGATTCGAAAAATCCGCTACATCATGCCAGGGACTATCTTTACGACTTTGGTGATTGGGTATTTGAGCAATTTGTTTGGAACCTACGTGATTCGTACCTTGAGTCGCTTGGTTGATATCAAGTTGTTCGGATCGATTATGATTTTCGTCTTCATGCTTTGGTTCATCTTCCTAGCCAGAATCTTGATTTTGGGTGCCATCTTTAATGCGACCTATCAGGAACTTAAACAAGGTGAACTGCACAGTAGAAGGGGTGACGTACTTACCATAATTCAGCATTTTTCTGGAGACGGTAGCGACAGCAAAAAACAAAAAAATGATGAGGATAAGTCTTAGAACATAAAGAGAGCTTGGCGAGCCCAGGCTCTTTTGATGGATTAATGAGTCCTTGTTGGTAGAAAAACATATCATTTATGGAGGAAAAATGAAAAAACAAACTGTTCGTGATTTAACACATATTGCTATTGTGGCAGCTCTTTATGTAGTCTTGACTGTTGTGCCACCTTTTAACTTAATTTCGTATGGTCCCTACCAGTTCCGAATTGCAGAAATGTTCAATCTTTTAGGATTTTATAATCGCAAGTATATCATTGCCGTGACTTTGGGCTGTGTGATTGCTAATTTCTTTAGCTTTAACATGATTGATGTGATTGTCGGAAGTCTCTCGACACTGGTCTTTGTCGGTTCAGGTGTTTATTTCTTCGACCGCTTTAAGAATCAAGATATTTTGGGTGGTCTCTTTGATAAGGCTCATGTTTATTTTGCCTTTTATTTCTCATTTTTCATGGTGACTATCGCTGCAGAGTTGACCTTGGTTACTCAAGCGCCATTTTGGGCTACTTGGTTCACTGTCGCTTTAGGAGAATTGGCATCACTCTTAGTTGGTGCGGTCCTTATCAAGAAATTAGCCAAAGTTATCGATTTTGTTTCTTAAATTAACGCCTGTAAAGGCGTTTTTTTCTGCTTTTATGTTAAAATGTTCCTATGGAAACACGAATGAAAGAGCTGGTTGACAAACTTAACCAGTATGCAAAAGAGTATTATACCGAGGATAATCCATCGGTGTCAGATGCCGAGTATGATAAGCTCTATCGTGAGCTAGTAACTTTAGAGGCTGAACACCCAGAACTTGTTCAGGCGGATAGCCCTACGCACCGTGTGGGTGGCCTGGTTCTTGATGGTTTTGAGAAATACCAACATGAGTATCCACTTTATAGTTTGCAGGATGCTTTTTCACGAGAAGAGCTAGATGCCTTTGATAAGAGGGTCAAGTCCGAATTTCCTAATGCTGACTATATGGCCGAGCTCAAAATTGATGGCCTTTCAATTTCTCTAACCTATGTGGATGGTATTCTTCAGGTAGGTGCAACGCGTGGTGATGGTTCTGTTGGTGAAAATATCACTGAAAATGTTAAGCGAATCTCAGATATTCCTCTGAAGTTGGATCAACCGCTTAATATCACCGTTCGGGGTGAGTGTTATTTGCCACGAGCTGAGTTTGAACGCATCAACATCCAGCGCCAGGAGAATGGTGAGGCCGAATTTGCCAATCCACGTAATGCTGCAGCAGGAACTCTTCGTCAATTAGATACCAAAGTGGTTGCAGAGCGTCGTTTGGCGACTTTCCTTTATCAGGAAGCTAGTCCAACGGAGCGTCTAACACAAAATGATGTCTTAAATGAAGTGGCAGAACTCGGTTTCTCTGTTAATCCACGACGCATTGTCACATCATCGATGGATGAGATTTGGGACTTTATTCAAGCTGTTGGAGAAGATCGTGATCACTTGGCCTATGACATTGATGGTGTTGTCATCAAAGTCAATAGTTTGGCTATGCAAGAAGAACTCGGTTTTACAGTTAAGGCGCCACGTTGGGCCATTGCTTATAAATTCCCGGCTGAGGAAAAGGAAGCAGAGCTTCTCTCAGTGGACTGGCAGGTAGGTCGTACGGGTGTAGTAACGCCGACTGCTAATTTGACTCCAGTGCAATTAGCGGGGACAACGGTTAGTCGGGCCACCCTTCATAATGTAGATTACATTGCCGAAAAAGACATTCGTATCGGTGATACCGTAATTGTCTACAAAGCTGGTGATATTATCCCTGCTGTACTTCGTGTAGTAGAGAGTAAACGTACGACACAGGAGCCGATGGAAGTACCGACTCAATGTCCATCTTGTGGTAGTGGTCTTTTACATTTTGAAGATGAAGTTGCCCTACGTTGTATCAATCCTTCTTGCCCTGCTCAGATCAAGGAAGGCCTGATTCATTTTGCCTCTCGAGATGCCATGAACATCGCAGGTATGGGACCTTCAGTGGTTGAAAAGCTCTTTAAAGCTGAATTGGTTAAAGATGTGGCTGATATCTATGGCTTGAACAGTCAGGATTTCCTTCAATTGGAAGGTTTCAAAGAAAAGTCGGCTGAAAAACTTTACGCAGCCATTCAAGCATCAAAAGAAAATTCTGCAGAGAAATTGCTCTATGGCTTGGGTATTCGTCATGTTGGCGCCAAAGTTAGTAAGCAGTTGCTAGAAGCTTTTGGCAGCATACAAGAGTTAGCCAGTGCAGATGTCGAGGCTATCGCTGATGTAGATGGTTTAGGAGAGGTTATTGCCAAGTCCATCCAGCGCTATTTTGCTAAGGAGGAGGCTCAAGTTCTTATGAAAGAACTGGAATCCTATGGCGTTAATTTGTCCTATCTTGGACAAAAGGTAGCAGATGATGCTATCTTATCTGGTAAGACAGTTGTTTTGACAGGAAAATTGGAGCACCTTAAACGTAGTGAAGCAAAGGCAAAACTAGAAGCTCTGGGTGCTAAGGTGACAGGTTCTGTCTCTAAGAAAACAGATTTAGTAGTTGCTGGTAGTGATGCCGGAAGTAAGTTGGAAAAAGCACAAAGCCTAGGAATTGAAGTAAAAGATGAGGCTTGGTTGCTAGATTTATAGGAGTTCAATATGAAACAAAAACGTGCCCGCTTAATTTATAATCCAACATCTGGACAAGAAATTATGAAAAAAAATGTTGCCGAGGTCTTGGATATTCTGGAAGGTGCTGGCTTTGAAGCGTCAGCCTTTCAAACAACACCAGATGAGAACTCAGCGAAAAATGAGGCCACTCGTGCGGCTAAAGCAGGCTTTGATTTGGTTATTGCGGCTGGTGGAGATGGAACAATTAATGAGGTTGTTTCTGGGATTGCCCCACTTGATAAACGTCCTCAAATGGCTGTTATTCCAACAGGGACAACAAACGACTTTGCACGCGCCTTGAAGATTCCAAGAGGTAATCCTGTTGAAGCAGCCAAGGTTATCGCTAAAAATCAGACCCTTCAGATGGATATTGGCCGTGCCTATGATGACAAATACTTCATCAATATTGCGGCTGCTGGTTCCTTTACGGAACTGACCTATAGTGTACCTAGTCGCTTAAAGACAGTACTTGGTTATTTGGCCTACCTTGTTAAGGGGGCAGAGTTGCTACCACAAGTTAAGAAGGTTCCTGTTCGTGTTACGCATGACGAGGGTGTCTTTGAAGGTGGTCTTTCCATGATTTTCGTTGCCTTGACCAATTCAGTTGGTGGCTTTGAAACGATTGCCCCAGATGCTAAACTGGATGATGGTAAATTTACTCTAATCATGGTTAAGACAGCTAACCTCTTTGAATTGGTTGACCTCATTCGTCAAATTCTCCAAGGTGGTAAACACATCTATGACAAGAGAATTTCCTATATCAAAACGAGCTCGCTGTATATTGAGCCTTTAAGTGATGATCGTATGATGATTAACCTCGATGGCGAATACGGTGGTGATGCACCAATTCATCTCCAAAATCTGAAGAATCATATTGAATTTTATGCAAATATTGATGAGATTTCTGATGATGCCATCACTCTTCCAGATACAGACGAATTAGCTCTTGAAGCCATTGCACAAAAATTCAGTACAGAAGCTGAAAAAATTGAGAATGACTAATGTTAAACCTTTAAGCAGCCTAAGATAGGTTGCTTTTTAAGTATATTTGTAGAAAATGACGCTTTCATTTGTTACAATAGAAAAAACTGGGAAATTGTTATATAGAATATTTAGATGAGTAGATGTTTAATAAGGAGAATGAACATTATTTAAGTGATGATCATCTAAAAAATGTTGATCAGGCTTTCGAGTCGGCTTTTCGTAATAAAGAGCCAGAGTTTGAATCTGCTTTTCAGGAGGAAAAAGCTGAGAAGCGACATTTCTTTTTGACCCTTGCTTTGCATTGATACTCTTAGGTGTGAGCTGGGGATCGGTCTTCTTATCTTGGAAGTATAAGCCGATAATTGTGTATCTGGCTGTAATTGTGGCATGTTTTGTCCTTGCTATCGTTCTCTTTAGAATGGGACAGAAGCTAGGTAGATTTCTCTTCACCGCAATCGTGGTTGGCTTGATTGGACTATCCTTCTTTGCCACTTTAGGTGGTTCTGTCTATCGAGGGGCTATGAAAAAATACAGGTCGATTCAGCAGGTGTCTCAGTCAGATCTTGATGAGGATAAACCTGATAGCGATGATCCCAAAGACTACGAAGATGAGTCTGCGATTTATAACTGGACGGAAGAAGATTTTGAAAATCTGAAACCCAAGGTTGATACCTTACGTTCAATTATTAAAAGTCATGGTAAGGCAAATTATACCGAGATGGAGTCTAGTGGTCTCAAGGTGAGATATGACCGTGGAGATGGAGAAGAGTATATTGATCTCACTTTTGTAAAAAATAAAGAAGGTCAATATGTCTATGATGGTGGAACAGCGATTTATCCAGTTGATGGCGTCGCGGTAGTTGATAATTATAGCAGTAATTGGTCGGAAGAACAGATAAATAGCTTACGCACTAAAGACCAAGAAATTTTTGGACCAGCAACAGCCTTGTCTGAGGTGGTGAGGGAACACCCTCAGGCAAAAAGGGACTGGAGAAGTATCAACGTCCATTCATCAAGAATCATACATAAGTCAGTTGATCTTGATTACACTGATCAGAATAGTCCTATTGAGAAAGCACAATTGTTAAGACTATCTTTTGAGTATAACGAAAAGAAAAAGGACTATTATTTGAGCTATAATTCTGTGGCTCGTCGCTACTAGGGATGACTATCTATGATAATGAATAACTAAACAGCAATTTTTTAGTAATAAGAGGTTTGATTATAAAGGGGGATTTTATAATGACAGCATCAAAAACCAAACGTCTCTTGTATTTTATGTCCGAATTGGAAAAGGGAAATGACATTTCAAAAACGGACTACCTTGCTCGCTTTGGCATAAGTGAGCGTACTCTTAAAGAGGATGTGAGTGAGCTCAAGGATAATTTGACCGAGCTCCGTCCTAACATGAAAGTTAAGTATTCCAGAAAATACGGTTCCTACCATGCCGAGTATGAACAAGGTTATGGAAACCTTAAATACAATCAGGCAGTTATCCTATCTAAGATTCTTTTAGAGAGTCGTGCTCTTCGAAAGGATGAAGTAGCAGAGATAATCAACATCTTTGTTGAGAGGGCGGTAGATGATAAGGAACGCAGACGTATCAAGCGATTGACCGAGCTAGAACTAGATAGTTATCAAGAGCTAAAGATTTATCAGGAACAAGATAAGTCACTCTTACCAGCTATTTCAGCCATTTTCGATGCTATTGTGGATCAACGTCCATTGTCATTTAGCTACCGTAAGCCAGGAGAAAAAGTGGAGGAATATAAGGTCTTTCCGATTTCAGTCATTTTTGACAACCACTATTTCTACTGTATTTCTTACAAATTGGATGAGAATTTTACTTGTGATTACAAGTTCTCTGAAATTCGTTATTTCCGTGTCGATCGTTTCCAGACCATTCATAAATCTGAAAATGACGTTGCCTTCACGCTCAGTCCAGAACAACAAGCCCGTCTCATTACAGATGAGCAGGTGCGCTACCAAGCTTTCTCAATGCTTTCTGGTAACGAATGGGCTCGAATTACCTTTGAGTATAAAGGTCTCTACCGTGATGTCTTGGAGTCTGATATTCCAAAATTGAAATTGCTAGAGGAAAGCAGTAGTGAAGGTGTGGATCAGGTTCGTTATGAGATTGAAACCTTTAGTTTACTAGGTTTCCAAAAGTATATTCAACGCTTTGATGGAGATTTTGTTTTCCTCAAGATTGAAGCAATAGATAACTAATGAAATAGGCATTCGGATATTCGAATGCCTTTTTTAATCTGACAAAAATAGTATAATTGTGTTAAAATAGGAATACGGAAGCGTTATCATTTCCAAAAGGAGGAAAAATATGAAAGAAAAGAAAAAAGAAATGCAAAGACAAGTCTTGACTCTTCTAGGAATCTTGATTTTTGCCTTTGTTAACGTGTTCATCTTTGATGATAAGGTGGGTGCTGGTTTTTCTGCCTTCTCAACTATCACCCTGATGAGTATTGGACTTTTGTCTAAGCGCACCAGTCTGCGAGTTTTGGCTATTATTTCCTATCTCATCAATGTGGTAGCAGCTCTTTTTGGCTTCAACTATGTTGGTTTTCTAACAGCAGTTCAGGCCATTGAACTTATCTTCGTTATCTGGTATCTTTACCCACGTGACAAGTTTTTGAGACGAGATACAACTGATAAATACACTTACCGCTATCGTTGGATTCATTTGCTCTTGACGGTTTTGATCTCACTTGGAGGTTACATCGTTTTTGCAGTTGTTTCTAGTATTTGGAATGGTTCTTTCCTAGAATACGGTGGAAACACGGCTCTCATTTTCGCCATGCAGTACTTACTCTTCTTAAGCATCACTAAGTCAAGGCAAGATGAACCGACTAAGGTTGCCCATTTGTTCCAAAAGGAACGCCGTACTAAGGAAATGAAAGCTGCAATAGAGGCTGAACGCCAAGCCAAAGAAAGAGCACTTGCACAAGCCTTTGAGGTACCTTTGAAGACACCTAGTCAAACGGCTGCAAAATTTGGTAACAACATGATTAAATTTGCAGCTGTCTGGCTTTTGGTGATGGATATGTCCATCTTGGCTTATTTCTTCCGTCCAAATGATGTTGGTTTCGGCTTCGGTGCCTTCTTTGTACTCTTGACCATTGTCTTGTCCTTGATTTTCAAATCTGAGGAAGACAAGGAGGACGTTTTCTCAATCATCTACCATAAGGTCCGCCCTATCCAACCTATTTTCTTCATTCTGCTCTTGATTGCTCACGCCCATAAGTTTAGCTACGGGGCTGCTTACGCTCTCTTATTCTCAGCTGCATATTTCTTCTGGGCTATCAATAAGATTAATATGAAGACCCTCTTGACTTTTACAGTCATCATTTATTTCTTCCCAGTCTTTGGTTACCTGTCTAACCCGTATCGTCTAGGTGCTGAAAACCTTAAGATGGTAGGCGAACTGGTGACAGATCGTAATAAGTCTAATACCTTCTATCTCGGTCGTTATTGGTCACTTTTAGGTTTAGAGAGTAATGGTGAGTATGAAGGAGTCCCTGTTGCTTGGCAGGCTGCTAAGTATGCAGATATTGAGACCTTATATGATGAGGAGGATAACACCTCAGGTATTTTCTATGAAGATAATCATGGTGACTATGTTGATGATTTACACCTAACAAATAACAAAGGTACCATTGAAGTAACAACGGGCTCTGGAAAAGATAAGAAAGAATTCCAGTTCAATGACTTTAACAGAACCTATTATCGATATCAAAAATTGAAAAAATCGGATAATCAGAAGCGTTATAAAGATTTTTACAAGATAGGTACTGTTACGACTGAGTTGGGAACCTATAATCTATACCTTGAAATGACTCAAGAGTGGGTTGATAACTATCAAAAAGATCCTACTAATGTTGACTACCGTTTACTTATCTCTGGCGACAAACTGACACCAAAAGAAGCTTACGAAAAAGCATATCATTATTAACAAAGAAAACATCTCTGCAATCGCAGAGATGTTTTTGTCTGTCAGTCTTTGTATCCACGTTTGGACAACTCTCTTACAAGCACGGCTCCCAAGATTGCAGGCACTAATTGCCCTAATATAAGGTTAATAACGAGAGCAAGATAAGGAAGTTTAAGTAAGGCACTAAGCCATATTGGTACCACTAAGGACGGAACAAGTAGAATCGGGAGAATGATAAACCAGCTTGATAACTTGGCTTTTCGGATGAGGTAGATGCTACCAGTTGCCAGAAAGCTGGCACAGAATCCACCGACAACATCAATCAATCCCAAACCACCAAAAGAGTTAGCAATAGCATTAGCCAGACTAATTGGGATTACCAAAAATGGGAAGATATAGGTTAAACCATATAAAGCCGTGGCTAGACGCATCTGAACAGCACCAAAGGAAATAGCTTGAGATACAAAGAGGATAGCGATGTAAAGAGCCATCATAATAGCTGACAGAACAAGTTTTTGAGTGGTATTAAGTTTGGTTTTCATAATTTCTCCTTTATTGGGCATAGTAAAAGAGTAGTAGTTCTACTCTTTTTAGGGATTTAGGTCTAGAGTTATTTTATAAGTCAATCTCTAAGACAATAGGTGTGTGGTCTTGGCGATCACCAGAGTCAATCATGTCTGATTTTGTGACCTTATCGGCAATACGATTTGAAGTCAACCAGTAGTCGATTCTCCAGCCTGTATTGTTGATTTTAGATGTTTTGCTACGTTGAGCCCACCAAGTGTAGGCTCCTGTAACGTCGCCATTGAGGTGACGGTAGGTATCTGTGAATCCTTTGGCAAGGAGGTTAGTGAAGCCAGTACGTTCTTCATCTGTAAAACCAGGTGAACGACGATTACTTGAAGGGTTAGCCAAGTCGATTTCCTTGTGGGCAACATTATAGTCACCAGTCGCAAGAACGGGTTTCTGAGCGTCCAATTCAGCTAGGTAATCCGCATATTTTTCATCCCAGATTTGACGTTCAAGCAGACGTTTAAGGCCATCACCAGCATTTGGTGTGTAGACCTGTGTCACAAAGAAATTGTCAAATTCGAGAGTTATGATACGCCCTTCACAGTCCATGGTTGAAGGTGCCCCAATTTCAGGATAAGTAATGACTGGTGTCAATTCTTTTTTATACAAGAACATGGTTCCAGCATAACCTTTACGGGCAGGTTCAACAGATGAACGCCAAGTATTGTCATAGTCAGGGAAGTAGTCTTCCAAGATTTGCAAATGCTTTTTAGTCGGTCCTTTAGCAGACAGTTTTGTCTCTTGAATAGCAATGATGTCTGCATTTTCGGCGACTAAAGTGTCGATAACAGCACGTGATAATTGAGCGCGTGCAGAATCACTAGTAAGAGCGGCGTTTAGGGAATCAATATTCCAAGAAATTAATTTCATGTGTACAGTTTCCTTTTTTGAATCTTTCCTTTCTATTGTAGCAGAAAATAAGGTGTCAGGCGAGTTATGGGTTTGATATGAGAAGCTAGGAGGAGTATACTTATCTTAGATTGAGAGGTACATATTAATGAAAAAGCAATCGTACATTTATTACTTGTTTTGGGCTCTTTTGTTGATACAAGTCTTTCTTACAATCATGATTTGGTGGTCACAGGGGCTAGTACTTCCTCTTGTTATTTTTCCAGGGATGAGTTTCTTCTTCCTGCTTTATTTAAGGTACCTCTTAGGCTACAACCTTAAGCAATCTCCCTCAGAACCCTTATTTGTCCTCCGTAGGTATGGCGTTGGAACTAGTTTAAATCCCAAAAATCCCCTAGGCTATAAGATTAGTCTCCTACTAGTTGTGGGTGTTTTAGTTCTCCTTTTCTGCCTAACCCTATTAGCCTTTCTTGGAAAATAGAGTCTTAGGCTTTTTTATTGGTAATTATCACTAATTAGCGATAATGTTATTCTAATAAAAAATTAAAGAATCACTGGAGAAGAGATTTATGACGATTGAACTTGGCATTTCAACTTTTGGAGAAACAACCCTTCTAGAATCGACTTGTTCGTCGTTATTTTGAAAATAAAGGATAATAGGTTGAAGGTAAGCCTCAAGTTCTCTCTACTATTGTCATCATCGCTGTTCTATGATAGGATGGAAGATGATTGATAAAGAGAAGAGGAAAATTATGCGAAAGCTATCAGAAGCAGAATGGATAAGTCGTTTTGAGCAAGTTCAAGGGCGTAAACCGAAACCTGATGAACTACAATTAGCTTATCAGTCTGGCCTTATTGGAATCTCGAAAAATTATAATTATATCTATATTCTTCTGGGGGCTCTAGTAGCGATCGTCGTTGGTATTGGCTTGACTCTAGTCTCTAGTTCAATGAAGAACGTCAAACAGACTAAGTCGTCTGCCACGGTGGATAGCTCGATATTCTCATCGACAGATAAGGCTAATGCCAAGTCAAGTACGTCATCAATCGAAAATGCGAAGACGAGTGAATCTAGCAGTGCAAGTATTGATACACCTGACGCTAACCATGCTAAGGAAGCCTATACTGAAAATCCACGTTGGACCAATGACAAAGCTAGTCGACTTGCTAGTTTGATGGTTTCTTGGGGCAATCAGATGAATCAGCCAGGATACAAAGAAATTACCAATGAAGCTTCTTCCTTGCCTATCCGTTGGATGTCGGACCATAACCAGACTGTGGATGCTACTTATGCTGCAAATGGTAATAGCAATTCGGAGTATACCATTGTTTCGGTATACGAGAGATGGGAAAATGTATCTGTTCACCGTTATTTCTTTACCATTAAAAAAGATGGGACTCCCTTTGTTCTTTATTCACCAACTACTAATGGTGGCGTGTATTTTGTCAAAGAAACGGAAAATGCTGACCTTAAATCAGGATATGCAGATATTGTAAACAATTAAAAACTAGGATTCCAACTGGAATCCTAGTTTTTAATTTGAAGATAAGTCAAGCTGTGCTCAATTCTTTTACAGTCATTCGCTCTTATTTAACCTTCTTAGCTAACATGGTTGCAAATTGAAGGGCGATGGGATTGCCATATTCATCCAAACGGTGAAGGTGACCAAGATTTTCGTTATACTTGACTAACTCCCAGTCTTTATAGTAGTTTTTCAACTCGCCTTCTTCAAACGTAAATGGGAAAGGCATGGTACAAGGATGCTCCTCAGTGTCCATGGCACAAACAATTAGGTTGTAACCACCAATGACTGTACGCTCTTGCATATTCTTGATAATAGCCGGAATTTGATCGGGATCAAGGAACATGAAGACCACTGTTGAGAGGATGAAATCAAAGGTCTCAGACTCAGGAAGAGCAGCAGCATTGATATCGTAGTAACCAGCTCTAACATTGTAATTTTCCTCATCTGCAATCATTTGAATGCGTTGTGTAGCTTCGTTATTAACATCAACGGCTGTAACATCATGCCCAAGAGATGCCAAATAAAGAGCGTTACGACCGTGACCACAACCTAGGTCAAGGGTACGACCAGGTTTGATATGGCCAGATTGGACTGCTTCAAGGACCTCGGAGTGGGCTTTAGTGTCATACTTTTTAGCCATGTAGTCTTCAGGTTTACAGTAAAAAGAGAGATAGCATTCCAAATCATCTGAAGCAGCAGCGATGCGATGCCAAGCTTGTGGTTCAACAAAAGGAATCTCTGTCTCGGGAGTAAAGAGGTGCTCTGCAGTAACCTCCCCCTCTTCATCTAATTCGTAGAAGTGAAGAGATCCTGATAGAATGGTCAATTTAGCCCAAGTTCCCACCTTAGTATTGTGTTTTTGCGTTACCATTTCTGGCAGTGTTGTAGCTGTCCAGTTTGGTAAACGTTTGTAGCAAAGAAGTTGCTGATCTATAGTCATCTTATGAGTTCCTTTCAAACGGTATGACTCTATTATAGCAAAAGTATGGAAAAAGAAAAAAGGCCTAGCCGGGTGAGCTAGACGCTTTTCTTGTGAGAGATCTGATAATCTAGGAATGGGGAAAAATGTTTGGGGAAGATAGGTATAAATGTTAAGAAGGGTTCCTAGACTATTTAGAAAATATTTATGAGAACAACAAGTTTTAAATAATAAAACACTTATCTATAACTCATTAGGTCTCTCTTTACATTATCTATTGTACCAAAAAGATTGAGAGAAGACTTACAAATATTTAAAGTATGTAAGAAAAAATCATGAACAGTCATTTTCTGGTCTTGAATGGTCATCTCACTTGTATAAAAAAAGCAGAACCTGATAGGTCTGCTTATATTTGTAGTGATGGTGTAAGAACTTAAATCTTGCTATAGAGTTTCTTAACATTGTTAATATCAACAGGTTGGATACTTGTCTTACCACCTTTAGGTTCCATTACAGAGGCAACGGCACTGTTGTGTTCAAGTCCAATTGAGTGTCCTAATTCGTGTTGCGCAGTATTAAGAAGTTTCCCACCGTTCTTTTGGTAATAATTATTTTGAACATGGAAGGTGTTCAAGTAAACAGTAGCATTACTATATTGCTTAGTTGGGAGGTAGTAAGTAGAGTAGGTAACTCCAAGAGGAGCTGCCACATTACCTTCATAACGTTCATCAGCAATGATGTTGGCTTTTTGTTTATCGTTAGTGAGCAAGAAATTAAAGGCACCAGTGTTATTCCAAGAAGTGATAGCCTGTTTGTAGGCATTCACGATTTCAGGATTTTTAGCATTGATGAAAACTGTCGCTTCCTTGCTTGACCAGTGAGGAGTATCATAATTCTCTTTTACGAGTTCGTTATTCTTTTGCCATACTTGAGCAACTCGGTCCACTGGTTTAGCAGGTTGGATAGGAGTGGCTTTAGGAGCTGTCGGTTTAGTGACAGTCGTTGTTGGCTTCTTAGGTTGTATCGTTGTAGAAGTCGCTGGTTTGTTTACAACAGTCGTTGGTTTTTTAGGTTGAGTTGTAGATGTTGTAGGTTTGTTAACAACTGTGGCTGGTTTTTTAGGTTGACTAACAGCAGGAGTTGATTGTTTAGGTTTTGGTGTAGCTGCTGTCGTTGGTTTTGTAGAAGGTGTTAATGGTTTTGGAATATAAGTAGATAGAATCTTATGAACATTACCATTATTAATTTCTGTTGAAACCCATGTGGCACCATCTTTTGACCAGGTTTGTGCTTGAGCGACAGTTTCGGTCTTTGGTTCAGACTGGTTTTCTACAGCCTTATGATTGCTATCTGTATTTGTCGGAATTCTAGTCTCATAGGTTTTGCTTCCAGTCTGGCTGTCGACAGTACTGCTAGCTGTTTGACTATTTTGTTTCAATTCCTCAAAAGTTGGAGTGTTTGTGGGAGTTTGTTCATAGTCATTTTCATGTGTATGAAGATCATCCACAGAGGTATGTGATATAGTAGTCACAGTAGTAGGTGTTTCAGTAGAAACACCTGTTTGAGCGATGGTATTTGTAGTTGTACCTGTTTCAAGTTCGGAAAATGTCAGAGCCTGGTTAGGATCTGAAACATAGGTTTGATCCGCAGAGGCATGCTGAGGACTTCCTACAAGAAAAGCACTAATTATACCGACAGTTGCAAGGGTCAACAAGGTCTTTGTCTTAGTCCCTTGCGTTTTAAAAGAATGTAACATAACTTTCTCCTTTTTAATTTAAAACAAAAACAGTTCTCATGATAACACCTAAAAATGAATATAAAGTGACAATGAGATAACAATTGTTTTATAAATGAAATTAGATGAGATAAAAAGACTTTATGCTGTGAAAAAAGGAATATTATCCGATTAATTATGATAAAATACTAGATAGGTATATTAAAGTATATTAGAAAGAAAGAGGGAAATAAGATGCTTTCTATTATCGTCCTTGAAGATGATGCCTTGCAGCGTCATCGTGTTGGTCGTTTATTGGACGAAGCAGTTGAGGAGTCGAAGGCCGTTGTTGATGGGATTACTTTTTATGAACAGGGTCAGGACTTGTTAGATGCTGATAGAGGTTCGGGTAAATCCATGGTTTATCTTTTGGATATTGACCTTAAAAATCAAACTAAGCAGGGACTAGATATTGGGCTTGAAATCCGTAAGGAAGACTTGAAAGCACAAATTGCCTTTGTTACAGCCTATTCGGAGTTTATGCCCTTGACCTTCCGTTATAAGATTCAAGCTCTTGACTTTGTTGATAAATCCATGGAAGATGTGGATCTTAAGAGAGCTTTGGTAGAACTTTTAGATTTTGCTTATTCACAGGTTGAGCAAGAAACCAAGGCACAGAGTCTAACTGTTAAAACGGATAAAAATGATGTTAATATTCCTTATGATGACATTTTATACATTGAGACAGCCCCTGTACCACATAAGTTAATCGCTCATACCAAGTCAAACCTAGTGGAATTCTATGGGAAAATTGCAGAAGTAGCAAAATTGGATGATATTTTCTTCCAAACACACCGCTCTTTTGTTGTCAATGTGAATAATGTGACAAGTGTGGATCGTACAGCTAATATGGTCTTCTTTGAGGAAAACGAGTCATGCCTCCTATCGCGGACACGTAAAAAGGAACTTTTGGAACGTTTGAAAAATCGTTAGGTCTTAGATTTTCCCCTTCTTCTCTAATCATTATTGAAAGTTTTCTGAAATTCGAGATAATGATTTAATTTTATCTCATCTATTATCAGGAATTGTGATAGAATAGTGTTATGGCTTTTTGCTGTATATTTAGAGATGACTAGAAGGAGGTGGCTAACCATTAAATGATGCTCAATTTGCAAATTGCATTAGAATATCTTTTGCATTTCATGGTCATACAGTGGATCTACGAAAAGACCAGCTTGGTCAAGGTACCACGTATGATCCTTCCTATTGCGTTCCTGGTTGAATGTATAGGGGGAATACTGGGGATGTCATATAATGTCGGTTTGTCCTTTATGACACCCTTCTATCTTCTTTTCTATGCTTATTTCTACGGCAAGGAAAGAACCACTAATATGTTGGCATTTTATGCCTTCTATCCTCTTGTTCTTTATCTTTTGATTTTTAATGGTTATGCCTACTTTTTGATGCCGGGATTTGGTATCACATCGGATTTCCTTAACAAAAGCTATCTTTATTTCATTTTCTTTGACCTTTTAATTATTCCAACATTTGTCGCTCTTTCCAAACTCCTTAATATTGATTTTAAATACTTGAGGGTCTTGGAGCGAGATCGCAAATTTGGTCGGATTATGTTTTTCACTAACTTTGTTTTGATTGCTTATGTGATTATGAACTATTCCGTAGTTGTGGCTTCGCGTTTCTTTAATTTGTATTATGCTGGCCATATTATAACCTTGATTGGATATATAGCGATTCTTTATGCTGTTTACAGTGTTAATAGATACGCAGATGAGTACTTTGAAAATGAGCGAAGAAAAGAAAATCGTCGTCACTTGGATGATTTAGAGAAGTATTCTGAGCAGGTCGAAAGTCTTTATGAAACGCTACGCAGTTTCCGTCACGACTATACTAATGTTATGATTTCGCTTAATGAAGCCATCCAGATGAAAGACATCGATCAAATCAAGGTGATTTATGATAGTGTCTTGAAAGATTCGGCATCAGATTTGAAGCAGCAAAAGTTTGATTTGGCAAAATTAACTCGTGTGACCAATATGCCACTTAAGAGTCTTTTATCATCTAAAGTGGCTGAGGCTTTTGATAAAGGTATTCAATGTCATGTGGAGGTTGAAGAGGGGGTCTTCTTCACAGATATGCGTCCACTCGACTTGATTACAATCATATCAATTCTTTGTGATAATGCTATTGAAGCTACTGTATTAGCAGATAAACCAAAATTATCTATTGCTATCTTTAAGATGGAAAATCAATCAGTTATTGTTGTTGAAAATTCAACTAAGGAAGCTTCTATTGATGTGGCTCCTTTGAAACAAAGAGGATTTTCAACGAAAGGAACAGGTCGTGGTTTGGGCTTAGCAAATATCGAGGAGATTCTCTTCAGATACGACAACGTCACGCTTGAAACAGAATCAGCACAACACCGTTTTGTTCAATTATTGTCTATTACACCAAAAGAAGATTAATGGGGACTTAATAAGAATTTTTAGAATTCTTGTTAGTCCCTATTTTTATGTTAAAAAGTATGGTAAAATAGGAAAGTTAATCATGTGTTTTTTAATTCAGGGGGATTTATTATGTTGAAAGACGAATGGTTAGAGTACTTTGAGGCTGTTAATGGCCGAAAACCAAGACCAATCGACTTTAAAGAGGCCTTGGAACGAGGAGAGTTTGTTCTCTCTGAAGGTACAGAGGATAACCAAGTAGCTGATCAAGGTGAATCAGCAGCTGACCAACAGTTTGAAGAAGGAACCGCAACCGCCAGAGCACTAGCTCAGTCTCAGAAAGAGCGTGACAACGCGCAAGAAGCTATGGCAAATGCGGCCCAAGAAAAGAGAAGGGCCCTATCTCAAGAGACTGTTGGTCAAGTAAGAACCATTCAGTCGGGCCGTCAGGCTGAGGATATTCAAAAGGAAGAGGAACAGCGCAAACGCGTCGCAGAGGCTAAGGAACGTTTGGCAAGTTATGCGCCAACCCGTCCAGATGCAGGAAATCATTCTGTTAATACCTCGAGTGAACCTAATCAAGCTATTCCAGTTTTCAGTAACCAAGCACAGCATCTTGGATTGTCTGAGGATTTGATAAAACTTGATCGTAAGGAAGAAAAGGCAGCTAAGAAGATTGCTCGTCAAGCTGCTCGTGATAAGAAAAAAGCCGAAAAGCTAGCTGCCAAAGCTAAATCTAAGGAAGAACAGACAGTTGCGAAATTGGAAAAGAGATTGGAAAGTCAGGTTCGTCTTCTAGAAACGATTCAAAACGCTAATCAAAAGTCGCAAAAGGCCAAAAATTGGGGCAAAGGAGCCTTGATTTCTAGTCTTGTTGCTGTTGTTTTGATGTTGCTTGTCGGTGGTGTATACGGTTTTTGGCGTAATGCTTCGGGGAACATTGAGGGAACTTGGGAATTAAAATCGTCTAAGGTCTTGGACGAAAATTCTGGTAAGTTAACCAATGCTCTGAAAGAACATGAAGACAAAGATGAAATTTACGTCTCTTTCCTTAAAGTTGATCATTCTAATAATTTACAAACGCATTCTTACTTCTATAAAGAAGGTGAGGAGGATCAGCCTACTTTTACAGCTTCAGATTATTTGAAGGAATATCAAGTTGTTGATCAGTGGAATAAATCTATTACCTATACTAAAGAAGTTTCAGAATTTAAGCGTGAGTTGACTAAAGTTGTATCGCAACTTTATCCAAATGCAGATAAGAATCTAGTAGATTACTATATTTCGGATAACGTAGATAACTACCGACTCTACCGTAAAGGAAAACGCACCAAGTCTTATACTGTAAATAAAGATACCTTGGTAGTTTCTACATACAACGAGGATGGCAAGTTGACTAGTCGTGATACTTATGAGAAAGTGTCAAAGGCAGCGGCTAAGAGTTTAGAAGCTCAATATGCTGAAGCAAAAGTAGCATATGAAAAAAATCATAAGACCACAACTAAGAAATAGTCTAAAAGGAAGTTAGAGTCAAACTCTAATTTTTTTTTGTAGAAAATTTAAGTCTGTCAAGTTTTTTTCTTGACACATAAAAATGATATGGTATACTAGTTAAGGTCGAGGGGCGATAAGAGCCCTCACCATAATAAAAAACTAAAGAAAAGAGATATTAAAAATGGCAGTAAAAATCCGTTTGACTCGTATGGGTTCTAAGAAAAAACCTTTCTACCGTATTAACGTTGCAGATTCACGTGCTCCACGTGATGGACGTTTCATCGAAACAGTTGGTACTTACAACCCACTCGTTGAAGAAAACCAAGTAACACTTAAAGAAGAACGTGTTCTTGAGTGGTTGTCTAAAGGTGCACAACCTTCAGATACAGTTCGTAACATCCTTTCAAAAGAAGGCGTTATGAAGAAATTCCACGAATCAAAATTCTCAAAATAATTTTTTAGCCTATGGATACCATTGAAAATCTTATTATCGCTATCGTTAAACCTTTAATTGCTTCACCAGATCAGTTGACCATCAAAATCATTGACGGTCCTGAGTTTTTGGAGTACCATCTTGATCTTTCCCCAGCCGATATTGGGCGTGTTATCGGGAAAAAAGGACGTACTATTACGGCGATAAGAGCGATTGTCTATTCGGTACCTACTCAAGGTAAAAAAGTTCGTCTTGTTATTGACGAAAAAGAGAAAGCTTAAGAGGTGACCCTAGGGTTGCCTTTTTTGCATATTTTGGTTATAGACTAGAAGTCTTTGGTATAATAAGAACGTCAACTCATTAAGCTCAAGGAAAAACTAGGAATCTAGTTTAAAGGTCAGTTTAATGATAAGTTGAAGCATTAGCCAAAAAAGGAGTAATTATGACTTATCAGGAAGCATTGGATTGGATTCATGGACAATTAAAATTTGGCATCAAGCCTGGCTTGGAGCGTATGGCTTGGATGCTTAAAGAATTGGGAAATCCACAAGATAATCTCAAGGCTGTGCATATCGTGGGAACAAACGGCAAAGGGTCTACAGTCAATGCCCTACAAACCATTTTTACCCAGGCAGGCTATGAAGTTGGAACCTTTACCTCGCCCTATATTATTGACTTCAAGGAACGAATCTCTCTTAATGGTCAGATGATTTCAGAAGAGGACTTACTTGACTTGGTTAGTCGTGTGAAGCCTGTGGTTGAACGTCTACCAAAAGAGACAGAGCATGAAAATGCGACAGAGTTTGAAATTATTACAGTCCTGATGTTCCTCTATTTTGGTCAGGTCCATCCTGTTGATATCGCATTCATTGAAGCTGGAATGGGGGGCCTTCATGATTCGACTAATCTATTTAAGCCTTTGGCAGTCCTTTGCCCTTCGATTGGTTTGGACCATCAGGCTATTTTGGGAAATACCCATGCTGAAATTGCAGCAGAAAAAGTTGGTGTTTTGAAGAATGGAGCTCCTTTTATTTATGCGACTGACCGTACTGATGTTAGAGATGTTTTCGAGAAGAAGGCGCGTGAAGAAGGGTCCAAGACCTATGAATTGGGGAGAGATTTCACAGCTGAAGGGTCTAGTCATTCCTTTGATTTTACCTATGGGGAGCAAAGGTTAGATGATATAGCCTTGGCCATGGCTGGCCAACATCAAGTAGCAAATGCTAGTTTAGCTATTATGGCTTCTTTATTGCTTCAAAAAGATTATCCTAAAGTAACTCCTAAACTCATAAAGGACGCACTAGCTCATGCCAATTGGCGAGGTCGAACAGAATTTTTAAGACCTAATCTCATGATTGATGGTGCTCATAATAATGAGAGTGTTAAAGTTTTGATTGATTTGCTGCAATCAGAACATGCAGATAAGGAGATTGAACTTCTCTTTGCGGCTATTGACACCAAGCCTATTGATGGTATGCTGGCTCAACTAAAATCGGTTGGTGACTTGACTGTAACGAGTTTTGACTATCCAAACAGTGTTAAATTAGATAAATACCCAGAGGTTTATAAGCAGGTACCAGATTTCAAAACATGGATTAAAGAACATGTAACGACTGACAATGAGAAACTTTATGTGATTACGGGATCTCTATACTTTATTTCTCAGGTCAGAAAATGGGTTTTAGAGCAGACAAGTGATGTTTAAGACTTGAAAGATGACATTTAGGGGCGTATAATAACCTTCGTATGTTTTAAAAGCAAGGAGATCGCAATGTTTCAACGTCTGAAAAACATTTTAATTGGTGAACCTTTAACTCATGATGATAGTGGTGATGAACACTTATTGTCCAAGATTCAGGCCTTGGCCATGTTGTCGAGTGATGCGCTATCATCTATCGCCTATGGGCCAGAGCAAGTTGTCTTGGTTCTGACAGCTGTATCTAGTGCGGCTATTTGGTGGTCAATCCCTATTGGGCTTTTGGTTCTCGTCCTTTTAGCCAGCCTTACCATCTCTTATAGACAGGTTATCAAGGCCTATCCTCAAGGTGGTGGTGCCTATATGGTAACGACGGAAAATCTGTCTCCTAAGTTTGGCTTGATAGCTGGTGGTAGTCTTTTGGTCGATTACATGTTGACAGTTGCTGTTTCAGTGGCCTCAGGTGCAGATGCCATTACTTCAGCCCTTCCCTTCCTTCATCCTTTCAATCTTGAGATATCAATGATTTTGGTGCTTGTTTTGATGGTTATGAATCTTAGGGGAATGCGTGAATCGGCAAAATCTTTGATGATACCGGTTTATCTCTTCATTGTTTCGACGCTGTTCTTGTTGGGATTTGGTTTCTTTCAAATTTTAACGGGTCATATGCCTTACGCAGCCACGGCACATTTAGGACAACCCATTACAGGGGTGTCATTGATTCTTATTTTAAGGGCCTTTACTTCAGGTTCTGCCTCATTGACAGGGGTAGAAGCCATCTCTAATGCGGTGCCTTTCTTTAAGAAACCTAAGGCAAAAAATGCAGCATCAACCCTCTTTATCATGTCTAGCATTTTGGGGGCTATGTTTGCGGGAATCACCTTCCTCAACTGGTGGACAGGTATTACACCTCATGTAGGAGTAACTATCTTGTCACAAATGGCTAGAGAAATCCTCGGTCAATCATGGATTGGTAGTATTCTATTTTACATTTTCCAATTCTCTACTGCCATGATTCTTGCAGTGGCAGCTAACACAGGTTTTTCAGCCTTTCCGATGTTGTCCTTTAATATGGCGAAAAATAAATACATGCCTCACATGTATCTTGAAAAAGGTGCACGTATGGGATACTCTAATGGGATCTTGACACTTGCAATTGGTGCCATTACCCTTTTGTTTATTTTCCGAGGAAATACGGAACGTTTGATTCCGCTTTATACCATCGGTGTATTCATTCCATTTGCTCTTTCTCAAACGGGGATGGTTATCCATTGGATTCGTGAATATGGTAAGGGATTCTGGAAACACTCTTTAGCTAATATCTTGGGTGCCCTCATTTGTTATGCTATCGTTCTCATTCTCTTCCTTTTCCGTTTAGGAGATATCTGGCCATTCTTCCCAATTATTGCAATCTTGATGTGGATGTTCCTTAAGATTAAAAAACACTATAATGGTGTTGCTCAACAGTTGCGTATTGATGGAGCGGTGGAAGAACACCATTATCAAGGAAATATTGTTCTTATCCTCGTTGGGAATGTTACCAAGGCTAATATCGGAGCTATTTCCTATGCGCGTTCTATTGGTGACAAGGTTATCGCCATGCATGTATCTACTAAGGATACTGAGAACAAGGACAAGGAAACTGAACAAGAGTTTAAAAAATATTTCCCTGAAATTGAGATGGTTCATATCCAATCACCGTACAGCTCAATCACTCAGTCAACCATTCAGTATGTGGACGAGGTCGCCACTCAAGCTGAGAAGGATAATGCGACTTTGACAGTCATGATTCCTCAGTTTGTACCTAAAAAATCATGGCAAACCATGCTTCACAACCAAATGAGTTTACGATTGAAATATTATCTCAAATGGCGTGAGAATATTGTGGTTTCATCCTATTCTTACCACTTGAAAGACTAAAAAATATAAGCGAAGATAACCTCTATATGAAAGGTGGTCTTCGCTTTTTTTGAGGTTTAGGTAGCTAGGAAATCTCATTTTTTGCAAGAAAAATCCAGCAAAATAAGGTATAATAAATAGTATTATAACGTTGCAAGAGGTAATTATGGCAAATCAAGAAAAAGTAGAACAAGCAGTCTATCAACTATTGGAAGCTCTAGGTGAAAATCCTGAGCGTGAGGGACTTTTGGACACACCAAAACGTGTGGCTAAGATGTATGCTGAAATGTTTTCAGGTCTAAATGAAGACCCTAAGGATCAATTTACAGCTGTCTTTTCAGAAGTCCATGACGAAGTTGTCCTTGTCAAGGATATTCCTTTTTACTCTATGTGTGAGCACCATTTGGTTCCATTTTATGGTAAGGCCCATGTGGCTTATTTGCCAAGTGGAGACAAGGTGACAGGACTTTCCAAATTAGCGCGTGCGGTTGAAGTAGCTGCTCGTCGTCCACAGTTGCAAGAACGTCTTACGGATCAAGTTGCTACAGCACTTGAAGAAGCTCTGAATCCTCGAGGAGTTTTTGTCATGGTTGAAGCAGAGCACATGTGTATGACCATGCGAGGTATTAAGAAACCAGGAAGTAAGACAATCACAACTGTTGCTAAGGGCCTTTATAAAGAAGACCGTGAAGAACGCAAGGAAATTCTTTCGTTGATGCGTGATTTTTAGGAGTTAAGATGTTTATTGGCAAACATGAGATTGCAGGTAAGGCCTGTATTATGGGAATCTTGAATGTCACCCCTGATTCTTTCTCAGATGGTGGCGATTTTGACACTGTAGAAGATGCTTTGGCTCAGGTTGAGCGTATGATTGCCCAGGGGGCTGCCATAATCGATGTAGGTGGCGAATCTACAGGACCAGGAGCAGAATTTGTAACTGAGGAAGAAGAGATTGCTCGTATCGTGCCAGTTATTCAGGCTATCAAGGCAAAATATGATGTGCTCATCAGTATTGATACCTATAAGACAGCCACTGCCAGAGCTGCTCTTGAAGCAGGGGCAGATATTCTAAATGACGTCTGGGCAGGACTCTATGATGGTCAGATGCTAGCTTTAGCAGCTGAAAAGAATGTGCCGATTATCCTTATGCATAATCAAAAAGAAGAAGTATACAATGATGTCACAGAAGATGTCTGTACATTCCTCAGTCAACGTGCCCAGGCCGCCTTGGAAGCAGGTGTGGCCAAGGACAATATCTGGATTGATCCAGGCTTTGGCTTTGCGAAAAATGTCCAACACAATATTGACCTGCTAAAAGGTTTGGACAAGGTCGTTGCCTTGGGCTATCCTGTACTTTTTGGGATTTCTCGTAAGCGTGTTGTGAACTACCTACTAGGTGGAAATACCCAAGCTAAGGACCGTGATCAGGGAACGGCTGCTCTATCTGGCTATGCTGTTGCCAAAGGCTGTCAGATTGTCCGTGTGCATAATGTTGATGCCAATCGTGATATTGTTAAGACCATTTCAGGAATTTTATGATACTAAAAAAAGCTCAATTGAGCTTTTTTTCTTAGTCTTGAATTGTCCAAACGCTGACAGATTTTTCAGAAACTGGGAAGTCTCCCCATCCGTCTTCGTCAATGGTTACAGTATCAGAGCAGTTTCCAAGAATGTCGTAGAAGGTTTGGCCGGCCCAATCACTACCAATTTCCATAGACTTGCTGTTAGCAGCATCATTAGAGATTGTTACAGCTAATGGAGCGCCATCTTCGTTGCCAGAGCGTGTCCACCCGATACAGTTAGGGTCATCAAAGTAGTCAGTTTGCTCTCCATAAGCCAATTCTTTACGAGCGTAAAGTAAGGTGTCCAGAACCTCTTGGAAATTTTCTTGAGCAAACTCCCCCTCAATGCCATAGTAGTCACCATAAAATAGGCAAGGAAGACCGTCTTCACGAAGAAGGATAAGGGCATAGGCAGCTGGCTTAAACCATTCTTCAACTGTAGATTCCAGGGCTTGTCCACGTTGGGTGTCATGATTATCTACAAAGGTTACTGCATGTTCAGGGTGATTTTTGACTAAGCTATGATCGAAAATAGTCGTCAAATCATAATCAGCTCCCGCTTTGCTAGCGTTGTGTAGATTGTTGTGAAGGCGAACATCGACGAGGTCAAAACGTTTTTCAGTTTTTTCAAGATAGGTATTATTATCTTCTTCATTACCATTCCAAAATTCACCAAAAACATAGAAATCTTGACCTTGTTTTTCTTTGACATCGCGAATAAAATTACGCATAAAGAAAGAATCAATGTGCTTGATGGCATCCATTCGGAAACCTTGGACCCCAGTTGTTTCGACGAACCAGTCAGCCCATTCGTAAATATTTTCGATAACCTCAGGATGTTTATAGTCTAGGTTGGCAAACATAAGGTAGTCAAAGTTACCATTTTCATTGTCAACCAAGTCGTTGTCTGCCCAGCCTTTGTTGTCACCTTGGATAAGATAGATGCCACTTTTATTTCGTTTGGCATCAAAGTCAGTTCCATTAAAGTGGTACCAGTGCCATTCAAAGTCGTTGTAAGCTTTCTGGCGTCCGTCAAAAGTGAAATGAGTCCATGCCTCGATTTCAAAGGGTTCGCTGATTTCTTTGGTACGGTCCTCAGGGTCAACTTCTACCACATCAAAGGTTTCAAGTTTATCCGCGGCTGCCTTGTGGTTGAGCACAACATCGGCCATAGGGACGATACCAACATTTTTAAGTTGGTTGATAGCATTGAGGTATTCTTCCTTGAGACCGTATTTGGTGCGTACGGTTCCTTTTTGGTCGAATTCCCCAAGGTCAAAGAGGTCATAGACTCCGTAACCAACATCATCTTTGTTAGTAGCTTTGAAAGCAGGCGGCATCCAAACATGGCTGATGCCAAGATCTGCTAGATGTTGGGCATCTTCAGCCAAGTTGTTCCAATGCTGGCCGTCACTTGGGAGATACCATTCAAAGTATTGCATTGCAGTTTGATTTGTCATAGTTTTTTTCCTTATTAGTTGAGATAGTCTTAGTTTAGATATCAGGAATTTTTAAACTCCTGTGCCTTTATTTTACCAAATCAGAAGGATTACGCAACCGATTGCATTACCGAAAACACAATAACTTCAGATTTGTCTAAATATCATACTAATTAGAGCCCAACTTTTCAACTTTTTTGTGCTAGAATAAAGATGAGTTTAGTCGTCTTAAGGAGAAAATATGGATAAAATTATTTTAAATGGTTGTCGTTTTTATGGCTATCACGGGGCTTTTGCTGAGGAGCAAACCCTTGGGCAAATTTTTGTGGTAGATCTGGAACTGGCTGTTGATTTGACCAGGGCTTCACAAAGTGACAATCTAGCAGATACGGTTCATTATGGTTTGGTTTTTGAAGCAGTACAGAAACAGGTGGAAGAAGAAAAGTACATTTTGATTGAGCGTTTAGCTGGTGCTATTTGTGAGGACTTGTTTGATCAATTTGTGCCAATCCAATCTATTAAAATTCGAATTACTAAAGAAAATCCACCAATTAATGGGCACTATAGAAGTGTTGGAATTGAATTGGAGCGTAGCCGATGACAAGAGTTTATTTGAGTTTGGGATCTAATATGGGTGATCGTCAGGACTATCTCCAAAAAGCTGTGGAGGCCTTGAATGACTTGCCTGAGACAGAGGTTAAAGCAGTATCTTCCTATTATGAGACGGCTGCTTGGGGATTAACAGAGCAGGCTGATTTTTTGAACCTTGCCTTGGTCTTAGAGACTCAGTTGCCAGCTGAAACCTTACTAAGGTCATGTCAGCAGATTGAAAAAGACCTTGATCGCGTTCGTCATGAGCATTGGGGGCCTCGGACAGTAGATATTGATATTCTTCTATATGGGCAGGAAATCTGGGAGACTGAGCACCTTAAAGTGCCCCATCCTTATATGAGTCAGAGAGCTTTTGTTTTGGTTCCCTTGATAGAAATAGCAGATGATTTGGTTGACCCTAAAACTGGTCAAGCCTACAAAAAATATTTGAGTCAATTAAACACTAGTGATGTCCGTAAATTGGAAGTTATGGACTAGCTTTGCGTGAAATTCCTTGTCGTCAAGATGGGGATTTTTTGCTATAATTAATCTTAGCTTTTTGCTGTATTTTTCTTTTTATTTTTAGGGAAAAATACTAACTCATTTATAGGTAGTGATAGTAATATGGGGAAGTCTATCACGATACCTACAAAGAAATAAATGTATAGAAAAAGTATGGAAAATAACATGTTAGATGAACTTAAAGAAGATTTAGTGGGAATTGATATTCGTTTCGACGAACCCTTAAAACGTTATACATATACCAAGGTTGGTGGTCCAGCGGATTATTTGGCCTTTCCACGTAACCGCTATGAACTCTCTCGTATTGTCAAATTTGCTAATAAGCATGACATTCCTTGGATGGTGCTCGGTAATGCCAGTAATTTGATTGTCCGTGACGGTGGTATCAGAGGGTTTGTGATTATGTTTGACAGACTTAATGGTATTGCAGTTAATGGTTATCAAATTGAAGCTGAAGCGGGGGCTAATTTGATTGCGACAACCAAGGTGGCTCGTTTCCAAAGTTTGACAGGTTTTGAATTTGCAGCGGGGATTCCAGGTAGTGTTGGTGGTGCCGTCTTTATGAATGCGGGTGCCTATGGTGGTGAGATTGCTCATATCTTGGTTTCTACTCAGGTTCTTACAAAAGACGGTGATATTCGTACGATTGATGCAAGAGATATGCGTTTTGGTTATCGTCGTTCGGTGCTCCAAGAAACAGGTGAAGTGGTTATTTCAGCTAAATTTAACCTCAAACCAGGAGACTACGAGCAAATCAAGAATGAGATGAATCGTCTCAATCATTTGCGAGAGCTTAAACAACCTCTTGAATACCCTTCATGTGGTTCGGTCTTTAAACGCCCACCAGGTCATTTTGCTGGTCAGCTGATTATGGAAGCCAAACTCAAGGGACATCGTATCGGGGGTGTTGAGGTGTCAACTAAGCACGCTGGTTTCATGGTTAATGTTGATCAAGGAACAGCAAAAGACTATGAAGACCTTATTTCAGATGTTATCGCTAAGGTTAAGGAAAATTCAGGTGTTACACTAGAGCCTGAAGTACGTATCATTGGCGACGAATTAAACTAATAAAACCCTATCCCTATATTTGCTATCCATGGAGGATTTATGACAATTGACTAATCCGATTATTGCCTTTCGAAATGTCTCAAAAGTGTTTGAAGACAGTGGCACACAAGTTTTAAAAGACATCAACTTTGAACTAGAAGAAGGTAAGTTCTATACCCTTCTTGGGGCTTCTGGTTCTGGTAAATCAACGATTTTGAACATCATTGCAGGTCTATTAGATGCGACCAGTGGTGACGTCCTTTTGGATGGAAAACGTATCAATGATATTCCTATCAATAAAAGGGATGTTCACACCGTTTTCCAATCTTATGCCCTCTTTCCACATATGAATGTCTTTGACAATGTGGCTTTTGCCCTTAAATTGAAAAAGGTGCCTAAAAAGGAAATTGAAGAGCGTGTAGAAGAAGCCTTAAAGATGGTTCAACTAGATGGTTATCAAAAGCGCTCGATTCAAAAATTATCAGGTGGTCAACGCCAACGTGTAGCCATTGCTCGTGCGATTATCAATCAGCCACGTGTGGTCCTTTTGGATGAGCCCTTGTCAGCACTGGATTTGAAACTACGTACTGAAATGCAATACGAGTTGCGCGAATTGCAACAACGTTTAGGAATTACTTTTGTCTTTGTCACTCACGACCAGGAAGAGGCCTTGGCCATGTCGGACTGGATTTTTGTTATGAATGATGGTGAAATTGTTCAATCAGGAACTCCGGTTGATATCTATGACGAACCGATCAATCACTTCGTTGCAACCTTTATTGGAGAATCTAATATCCTACCAGGCGTTATGATTGAGGATTATTTGGTTGAGTTCAATGGGAAACGTTTTGAATCTGTTGATGGAGGAATGCGTCCTAATGAGCCTGTCGAAGTGGTGATTCGTCCTGAAGATTTACAGATTACACTTCCTGAGGAAGGCAAATTGCAAGTTCGCGTGGAAACTCAGCTCTTCCGTGGGGTCCACTATGAAATCATTGCCTATGACAATCTTGGTAATGAATGGATGATTCATTCAACCCGTAAGGCGATTGAGGGTGAGATTATCGGTCTTGATTTTGCGCCTGAGGATATTCATATCATGCGTCTTAATGAGACAGAAGAAGAATTCGATGCGCGTATTGAAGAATATGTGGAAGTGGAAGAGCATGAAGATGGCTTGATTAATGCCATTGAGGAGGAGCGCTATGAAGAAAACAGCTAGCCTCTTCTCGGTTCCTTACCTCCTTTGGCTCCTACTCTTCGTGGTTGCTCCAGTGCTCATGCTACTCTATCAGTCTTTCTTTGATATCAGTGGCAACTTTACTTTGGACAATTATGGTACCTTCTTTTCCAGTTGGACTTACTTAAGGATGAGTTTTAACTCGGTTCTTTATGCAGCCATCATTACTCTGGTAACCCTTCTCATTTCTTATCCGACGGCATATCTTTTAACCAGACTAAAGCATAAGCAACTTTGGTTGATGTTGGTCATTTTGCCGACCTGGGTCAATCTCCTTCTGAAAGCCTATGCTTTTATGGGGATTTTTGGGCAACAAGGTGGTATCAATGCCTTTCTCGGCTTCTTTGGGATTGCACCCATGCAGATTCTCTTTACGGATTTCTCCTTCATTTTCGTGGCTAGCTACATTGAAATCCCCTTTATGATTCTACCGATTTTCAATGCACTGGATGATTTGGATGAAAATATTGTGAATGCGAGTAAAGATTTGGGAGCCAATGATTGGCAGACCTTTACCAAGGTTATTTTTCCTTTATCGCTCAATGGGGTACGCTCTGGTGTCCAGTCGGTCTTTATTCCTAGTCTCAGCCTCTTTATGCTGACACGCTTGATTGGTGGGAACCGAGTGATTACCCTAGGGACAGCTATTGAACAGCACTTCCTCACGACACAAAACTGGGGAATGGGTGCAACCATTGGTGTAGTTCTTATTGCTGCCATGATTGCGACCATGTGGTTAACAAAGGAGAGACGTCAATGAAAAAAATTGCAAATCTCTATTTAGCTTTTGTCTTTGTTATCCTCTATCTGCCAATCTTCTATTTAATCGCCTATTCTTTCAATAGTGGTGGCGATATGAATAGCTTCACTGGCTTTACTCTGGATAACTACCAGAGCATGTTTTCAGATAGCCGACTCATGTTAATTCTGGCTCAAACCTTCTTTTTAGCTTTCCTTAGTGCTCTTCTGGCGACGATTATTGGTACCTTTGGGTCTATCTTTATCTATGAGAGCAAACAGAAGCAGCAGACTGGAATCTTATCCCTAAATAACGTACTCATGGTTGCACCGGACGTCATGATTGGTGCGAGTTTCTTGATTCTTTTCACCTTGATTGGTTTCCAACTCGGTTTTGTATCGGTTTTGTTGAGTCACATTGCCTTCTCAATCCCAATCGTGGTTCTCATGGTTTTACCACGTCTCAAGGAAATGAATCGAGACATGGTGAATGCAGCTTATGACCTGGGTGCGACCCAATGGCAGATGTTACGTGAGGTTATGTTGCCATACTTGACACCTGGTATTATCGCTGGTTATTTCATGGCCTTTACCTATTCGCTGGATGACTTTGCAGTAACCTTCTTTGTAACGGGGAATGGTTTTTCAACACTTGCTGTGGAAATATACTCACGTGCCCGTAAAGGGATTTCCTTGGAAATCAATGCCCTATCAACGGTTGTCTTCTTGTTCTCTATTCTTCTAGTCATTGGATATTATATGATTACCCAGGAGAGAAAGGAGGAGCACGATGCGTAAACTCTATCAATTTCTGGCAGGGATTTTAGCAATTATTTTCTTCCTTTGGGGAATTTCTGCCTACATGCAAAGTCGTACAGGAAATGCTTCGGACAAGCTTGTTATATATAACTGGGGTGATTATATTGATCCTGATCTTTTGACCAAGTTCACTAAAGAAACAGGAATCAAGGTCCAGTACGAAACCTTTGATTCCAACGAAGCTATGTATACTAAGATTAAGCAAGGTGGTACGACATACGACATTGCTGTGCCGTCAGACTACACCATTGATAAAATGGTCAAGGAAGACCTTTTGGTGAAGTTGGATAAATCTAAAATCCATGGCTTTGACCAGATTGGCTCAAGTTTTAAGGGGCTTAGTTTCGATCCTAATAATGACTATTCTATCCCTTATTTCTGGGGGACAGTCGGAATCGTCTATAATACGAAATTGGTGAAAAAAGCACCTCAGCACTGGAATGATCTTTGGTCACCCGAATATAGAAACCAGATTATGCTGGTTGATGGCGCGCGAGAAGTTATTGGTCTTTCTCTCAATAGTTTGGGCTACAGTTTGAATACGAAGAATATGACTGAATTACGTTTGGCTGAAACTAAACTTAATAGTCTAACACCAAATATCAAGGCTATTGTTGGTGATGAGATGAAGGGCTACATGGTTCAAGGTGATGCAGCTATTGGAGTAACCTTCTCAGGGGAAGCTAGTGAGATGCTTGATAAAAATGAGGATCTACGTTATGTTGTCCCATCAGAAGGCTCAAATCTTTGGTTTGACAATCTAGTGATTCCTAAAACTGTGAAGCATGAAAAAGAAGCCTATGCCTTTATCAACTTCATGCTTAAACCGGAAAATGCAGCACAAAATGCTGAATATATCGGTTATGCGACACCTAATGAGGCAGCCAAAGCCTTACTTCCAAAGAGTATTACGGATGATAAAGCTTTTTATCCATCAGAATCAACCATCAAAAACCTTGAAGTCTATAATAACTTAGGTCAAAAATGGCTGGGAATCTATAACGATATTTATCTTCAAGTTAAGATGTATCGTAAATAAGTTTTTTGAGACCTAAGTTTTAGATGCAATCTAAAACGGTTCTTCAAACGATTTTATTTTAAAATTACGGAGAGGCTGAAACGCAATAGTTTCAGTCTTTTTCTTACATCGAAAAGTCTCGCCTGTTGCGTACAAGTTTCTCGATTAACAAGAGTTTCCAAGATTTCAGGAGTGCTGACACATAAGAGATTAAGAAAGTGTCTACTTTACACTATTCCGAACAAGCCATGCTATTTTTCTTGAAAAATTGTATTGCTGTGCTATAATAAAGCAAAGAAATTTTTAATGTTTATTTTGGAGGACTTAACATGCAAGCAGCATTTCTCTTTTTACTGATTTCATTCTTGATTATCTTGGGAATTCTCATCAGTATGCTTTATGTCGTACGTCAACAGTCAGTAGCTATCGTTGAACGTTTTGGACGCTATCAAAAAATCGCAACGAGTGGTATCCATATGCGTTTGCCATTTGGTATCGATAAAATTGCAGCTCGTATTCAACTGCGTTTGCTTCAAAGTGAGATTGTGGTCGAAACCAAGACCAAGGACAATGTCTTTGTCATGATGAATGTAGCCACTCAATATCGTGTAAATGAGCAAAATGTTACAGATGCTTACTACAAACTCATGCGTCCAGAGGCTCAAATTAAATCATACATTGAGGACGCCCTTCGTTCATCAGTTCCTAAATTGACGCTTGATGAGCTTTTTGAGAAAAAGGATGAGATTGCCCTTGAGGTTCAACACCAAGTAGCAGAAGAAATGACAACTTATGGTTATATCATTGTTAAGACTTTGATTACCAAAGTTGAACCAGATGCTGAAGTTAAGCAGTCTATGAACGAAATCAATGCTGCCCAACGTAAGCGTGTAGCAGCCCAAGAATTGGCAGAAGCTGATAAGATCAAGATTGTCACAGCAGCCGAAGCCGAAGCTGAAAAAGATCGTCTTCATGGTGTTGGTATTGCCCAACAACGTAAGGCTATCGTTGATGGATTGGCTGAGTCTATTGCAGAACTAAAAGAGGCTAATGTGGGGATGTCTGAAGAGCAGATTATGTCTATTCTTTTGACTAACCAATATCTAGATACCCTTAATACTTTTGCGGCTAAAGGTAATCAAACCTTATTCTTGCCAAATAATCCAAACGGAGTGGATGATATTCGTACCCAAATTTTGTCAGCCTTGAAGACAGATAATAAAAATTAAGCACAAAAAGAAGCCAGTGTACTGACCCCAAAAAGTTAGACAAATAATTTAAGCAAAGGATTTAGTTCTGTATTGTACAGGACTGAGTCCTTTTAGTTTTAGCTTAATGCGTTTGTTGTTGTAATAATCAATATAGTCTATAATAGCTTGTTCCAATTGGCTAAGCGACTGAAACGTCCTCTCATAACCGTAAAACATTTCCGATTTTAAAATGCCAAAGAAGGATTCCGTCATGCCATTATCTGGGCTGTTCCCTTTACGTGACATGGATGGTTGAATCCCTTTATCCTTTAAAAAATGATGATAATACTGGTGTTGATATTGCCATCCTTGATCGCTATGGAGAATTGTATGTTCGTAATGGTCCTCTGTGAAGGCTTGTTCCAACATCATTTTTACTTGTGCTAAGTTGGGCGAAGTAGAAAGATTGTAGGCGATAATTTCGCTGTTAAAACCATCTAAAACTGGTGATAAATAGAGTTTTTGGCTGCTTGCTGGAATGGCAAACTCTGTCACATCTGTGTAGCACTTTTCCATTGGTTTTAATGCTTCAAACTGGCGTTGAATGAGATTCTCTGCTTTCTTACCAACCTCTCCTTGATATGAAGAATACTTACGTTTACGACGAATTCGAGCACTTAAACCAAGAACCTTCATCAGACGTTGCACTTTCTTATGATTTACTACGAAGCCACGATTTCTCAATGCGAGAGTGATGCGACGATAACCATAATTTCCCTTGTGTTCAGTAAAAATAGCTTGAATTTCAGCTTTGATAGTTTGATTATTATCCGTTTGATCCAGCTGTTTTAAGTGGTAATAATAGGTCGAACGAGCAAGCTTAACAATCTTTAGAAGAATCTCTAAAGCAAACTCTGTTACCAATCCTCGAACAATTTCCGTTTTTCTCTTTGCTCTTTCTCGTCCCTCAATCGGAGTTCTCTCAACTTTTTTAGAACAGCGTTCTCCGCTCTCAAGTACTCATTTTCTGCTTGAAGTCGCTCTAGCTCTGTCATCTCTTCAGGTTTCTTCATTGGCTTACGTCCCATTTTAGGCGGTCTCCCTCTTGCTTTCTCAACAATAGTATACCCATTTTTCTTGTATTGTGCTATCCAATTGTTAAGCAAGCCTTGATTTGAAAGGCCATAGTCCAGACAAACACTTTGTTGAGAACAACCTTCAAGCAGAACCTTATCAATCATTTCTCGTTTTAATTTAGGAGAATAGTAACGCTTCTTTCCCTTTTTGACGATGTTTATTCCATAACGGTCAATTAATTTCACCATGTACTTTAGACCGGAAACGTTCACCCCAAATTGATTTGAAAGTAGTTTAAAGCTTTCTCCTTGCTTTCTCAGTTCATATATTTGAACTTTATCTTCATAAGTCAATTTCATAATAAAAACACCCCAAAAGTTAGATTTTTTCTGTCTAACTTTTGGGGTGCTGTTCACAGATCTATACGATCTGACTTTTTTTGATTTATTTTTCTAGGAATTGAGCCAAACGAATAACTTCAATCTTATAGCCATCTGGATCAGTGATAAAGTAATACATTTTTGGTTTACCAGGAAGACCTGAGAGGTCTGTAACAGTGTATCCAGCCTCTTTGTGAGCTTGGTGTGTAGCTTCTAAATCATCGACACCAACAGCGATATGACCGTATCCATCTCCTAAATCATAGGCTTCGTGGTCATAATTGTAGGTTAATTCCAACTCGTAATCAGGATCATCTTCGAGTTGCAAGTAGACAAGGGTGAACTTATATTCTGGAAAATCATTTCGACGAGCTTCTTTGAAACCAAGAGCTTCTTTATAAAATTTAAGTGAGGCTTCTAGGTCCTTGACACGGACACAAGTGTGTAGAAATTTAGTCATGTGAGATACTCCTTTTATCTAATTCTATAAGTTTATGATAGCATTTTGAAACCGTTTTTTCTACTATTGGCTCTTTTATGCTATAATGACGAAAAACAATCTGTGGAGGATGATTATGACGATTTTAGCGATTGATTTTGGAGGAACACAGGTGAAGTCAGCACTTGTTTCGGAGGAGTTTGCCATTGAAAAAAGTCTGCCGACGCAGTCATCTCCACAAACCTTGGACCAAGCTATTGATGTTATTGATCATATAGTTACTTCAGTTGAAGCCAAGCTATCAGGTATTGCTATTAGTGTTCCTGGGACGGTTGATACTGAGGAAGGTGTCATTTATCATGGTGGATTATTGAGATTTTTCCATGGTTTTCGTATTAAAGATGTCCTTGAAGCTAAGTACCATTTGCCTGTAATGGCTCTTAATGATGGTAAAGCGGCAGCCTTGGCAGAGCTAGCCACAGGTCATTTGCAAGGAGTGACCAATGGTGCAGCCCTTGTTTTGGGTTCAGGCCTTGGTGGTGGACTTATAATTAATGGTAAACTTTTTCAAGGAAGTCACTTTCAAGCGGGCGAGTTGACCTTTCTTTTACCAGTTCAAATGGAAAAAGTTGAGCTTTCATTGATGCGAGGCATGACTCTGTCAGCTGTAGGTTTAATTACCAAAATTAATGAAGTGTTAGGTAACTCTGACTTAAAGAATGGTTTAACCGCATTTGAGGCAATTAATGTAGGAGATAAAATGGTCTATCCACTTTTTGAAAGCTATTGCCGTAACTTAGCCATTACCATTTTGAATCTTCAAACCATTTTTGATATGGAAACCTTTGTTATTGGAGGTGGTATTTCAGCCCAGCCTATTCTTATCGAGGAGGTCAACCGCCAGTTTGATAAGGTTCACCATGAGATTGACTTTATTGGTAAAATCATTAAACGTCCCAAGATTGTGGCCTGTCATCATCATAATGGAGCTAATCTGATTGGAGCAGCTTATTTTCTTAAGCAGAAATAAACGGATACTAAAATCAAATGCTGATAAAAATATACATAAAATACCTAACTTTTTAAAGATGAACGGTTAATTCCGTTCGTTTTTTACTGTTAGGACTTTACAATATTCAGAAAATTCGCTATAATGGGACCATTAAAATTTTGGAGGTGTCTTTATGACAATTTATAATTTCTCAGCAGGACCTGCTACATTACCAAAACCAGTGCTTGAAAAAGCGCAGGCTGAATTGCTTAACTATCAAGATTCCGGTATGTCCGTGCTAGAAATGTCCCATCGTTCTCCAGAATTTGACAAGATCGTTAAAGATGCGGAAGCGACACTTCGTGAGCTCATGGCCATTCCTGATAACTATAAGGTTATTTTCTTGCAAGGTGGTGCTTCAACACAATTTACAATGGTCCCACTTAACCTCGCTCAAGGTAAGAAAGCTTACTACCTTGTAGGTGGTTCATGGGGTAAAAAAGCTTATACAGAAGCTGTTAAACTTTCAAAAACCATTCCTTTCGAACCAATTCTTTTGGCCTCTTCAGAAGAAACTGTTTACGATCACATCCCAAGTTTTGACCCAGCAACAATTGATCCAGAAGCTGCCTATGTTCACTTGACAACGAACAATACCATTGAAGGTACAGCTATCTACGATTTGCCTGATACTAACGGTGTGCCAATTGTAGCTGATATGTCTTCAAATATTTTGGCTGCTCGCTACAATATTGAGGACTTTGCCCTTATCTACGCTGGAGCTCAAAAAAATATCGGACCAGCTGGTGTAACAGTAGTTATCGTTCGTGAGGACTTCCTAAATGACCAGCCACAATTGTCTGCCATGTTGGATTACCGTATTCAAGCTGAAGCAGGATCACTTTACAATACACCACCATGTTTCAACATCTATATTTCAAAACTCGTCTTTGACTGGGTTAAAAATGAAATTGGTGGCGTAGACAAGATGGCTGAAATTCAACGCGAAAAATCAGGTCTTCTCTACGATTATATTGAGTCATCTGATTTCTACACAAACCCTGTCAAAGATGCCAAGGATCGATCTGTCTGCAACATTCCATTCGTCACACCAAGTAAAGAGTTGGATGCTAAGTTTGTAGCAGAAGCAGATGCTCTTGGTTTCAAGAATATCAAAGGACACCGTTCAGTAGGTGGTATGCGTGCTAGTGTTTATAATGCTTTCCCGCGTCAAGGTGTGCTTGATTTGATTGACTTCATGAAGAAATTTGAAGCCGAAAATAAATAATTAGGTAAAGAGATGGAAATTAGACAAGCCTTTCCAAATGAAATTGGGGCTATTATGACTGTCATTGAGAGTGCTAGAACTGCTTTAGCAGAAGCTGGTAGCACCCAATGGCAAGGAGCTGATGGTTACCCTACTGAAGAAACAATCTTCGACGATGTCCTTAAGGGACAGGCCTATGTAGGACTCATTGATGGTCAAATTGTTTCTTATGCTGCGGTGATTACTGATGGAGACCCTGCTTACGACAAAATCTATGATGGAGACTGGAAACATCACAATAAGCGCTACATTACTTTCCATAGGGTTGCTGTTTTGACTGAGGTTACGGGTCAAAGGGTCGCTCAAACCTTTATTCAAGGTCTTATTGAGGGAACTGATGCTCATGATTTTCGTTGTGACACGCATGAAAAGAATCTTATCATGCAGCATATTTTGGAGAAACTTGGCTATGTCTATTGTGGCAAGGTCCCTATTGATGGTGAACGTCTTGCTTATCAGAAAATCAAAACCAAGCGTGAGAAAGCCCTTTACCAAGAAGTTGATGAAGCAGCTCACCACGGGATACATTGATTTAAGAGGAATAAAATTATGGTATTTAGTGTAAAAACATATAACAATATTAACCAGATTGGTTTGAAGGAACTTGGAAATCATTTCCAAATTGATGGTGATTTAGCGGAAAATCCAGATGCCTACATCATTCGTAGTCAAAATCTCCATAATACCGTCTTCCCTGACAACCTGAAAGCTATTGCGCGTGCTGGTGCAGGAACTAACAATATTCCAGTTGACGAAGCAACTGAAAAAGGAATTGTTGTCTTCAATACTCCAGGTGCCAATGCTAACGCTGTTAAAGAAGCTGTTCTGGCCTCTATCTTACTCTCAGCACGTGACTATATTGCGGCCAATGCTTGGGTTAACACACTTAGTGGTGACGATGTTCCTAAACAAATTGAAGCAGGGAAGAAACAGTTTGCTGGTAACGAGATTGCTGGTAAGACCCTTGGTGTTATCGGGCTTGGTGCTATTGGTGCACGTATTGCCAATGATGCTTACCGTTTGGGTATGAAGGTCTATGGTTACGATCCATACGTTTCTATTGAAGCAGCTTGGAATATTTCTCACCATGTAAGACGTGTTTCTGATCTCAAAGAGATTTTTGAAAACTGTGATTATATCACTGTTCACGTTCCATTGACACCTGACACAAAAGGAACTTTCAATGCGGATGCCTTTAACCTTATGCAAAAAGGGACAACTATCATTAACTTTGCCCGTGCAGAGTTGGTAGATAACAATGCCCTCTTTGATGCTTTGGAAACAGGTGTGGTTAAACGTTATATCACCGACTTTGGTACAGAAGAGCTACTTAACAAACCTCATGTGACTGTCTTCCCACACGTTGGAGGATCAACAGGTGAAGCAGAACTTAACTGTGCGATTATGGCCGGTCAAACCATTCGTCGTTTCATGGAAACAGGTGAGATTGTTAACTCTGTTAACTTCCCACGTGTGCAACAGGCCTTGAGTGCCCCATACCGTATCACCTTGATTAATAAAAACGTGCCTAATATTGTGGCTCGTATCTCTACAGCGGTTTCTGATTTTAATATCAATATTGATAATATCATCAACCGTTCTAAGGGTGAATATGCCTATACACTTCTTGACCTTGATGAAACAGACAAGTCTAAGATTGATGAATTGGTTGCTAAGTTTGAAGCTAGTGACAATATCGTTCGTGTGCGTTTGATTAAAGGTAAATAATAAGAGTTAATTGACAGGAACAAGAGATTCCTGTCTTTTTTGTTATAATAAAGACATGCTTTATCGTCAGTATTATTTATCTCCTATTGGACGCTTGTGCTTGGTGGCAAGTGACCAAGCACTTTATGGCATTTGGTTGGAGGGACAAAAGCATTTTCAGGCAGGTATTAAGGAAGAGGAATTAGTAGACACCTCAAATCCTATCTTGAAAATGACGAGGGATTGGTTAGAGGCTTATTTTAAAGGTAATAATCCAAGTCCAGATACCCTCCCTCTAGCAGATAGAGGGACAGCCTTTCAGCTAAAAGTTTGGTCAGCTTTACGGGACATTCCTGCGGGTCAGAGCAGAACTTATAGTCAGATTGGTAAAGTGATTTCATGTCAATCGGCACAGGCCGTAGGAACTGCTGTTGGTAAGAATCCATGGTTGATTCTCGTCCCTTGTCATCGGGTTCTTCCTAGTAGTGGTCATATAGGAAAATATGCAGCAGGAGAAGACGTCAAGCGTTTCTTACTTCATTTAGAAGGCATTAGGTTTGACAAGTCTTAGACAGATATTTTATCCTAGAAAAAAGGAGAAAAACATGTACACTTTTTATGAATATCCCAAATGTAGCACTTGTCGTAAGGCAAAGGCAGAACTCAATCAATTAGGTTTAGATGTTAAATCTATTAATATTAAGGAAAACCCACCTTCGGCTCAGTTTTTAAAAGAGCTTTTGGCAGGGTCAGATTTAGAGCTTAAGAAATTCTTTAATACGAGTGGACAATCCTACCGATCTCTAGGATTAAAGGATAAGCTACCAACGCTATCTCTTGATGAAGCTGTTGAACTCTTAGCTTCAGATGGTATGTTGATTAAACGTCCTATCTTGATTAAAGATGGTAAGGTTTTACAGGTTGGTTACCGTACGCCTTACCAAGACTTAAATTTATAAAAAATAAGCAAAAAATCTTGCCACAGTAAATAGAAGTATGGTAAGATTAAAACAGTTGCCGCTATAGTTAAATGGTATAATAGAGCAATGGTAATGCTCCGTTCCGAGTTCAATTCTCGGTGGTGGCATCTGTGCTAGAGTCCAGCCTTTGGGTTGGATTTTTTTATGTTCAAAGGGGCTGATTTATGAATCTCAATATTTCAAAAGAATTTACTGAAAACTCTTGAAATTCAAAAAAAAAAGAGTAGACTAATAGGTGATTAAACCTAGGAGGCAAGTTGTGAAATACTACGTTCAATTCATGTTGATTTGTTTGTTTGCCGTTATTGGTGAAGCTCTGTCAACATTCTTCAAATTACCTATTCCTGGAAGCATTATTGGCTTATTCTTGCTTCTGATTGCTCTTCAGCTTAAGTGGATTCGTCTACGTCATATACATGCTGTGGCAGAATTTTTAATTGCCAATATGACTATTCTATTTTTGCCAGCAGGTGTCGGTATTATGGAACGTTGGAATGCTATTTCAGCGAATATTGTCCCTATTATTTTGATTATTATGGGTGCCTTGGTGCTTAATATTGTAGTGATTGCAATAGTTGTCGTCTTTATCAAAAAACACTTTGAAGGCGATTATGAGGAGGTTAAGCGTGGCTGATTTTTTTAACACACCCTTGTTTGGTTTAACCCTTTCAGTATTGGCTTACACACTGGGGCTTCTGATTTATCGCCGTTTCCCTAATCCTTTGACAACGCCTCTTCTTGTGTCAACTGCCTTGATTATTGTCATTTTGCACTATACAGGCATTTCTTACAAGGATTACTACGTCGGTGGCTCTTATCTTAACAGTTTGATTATTCCTTCAACAGTCGCGCTAGCAGTTCCTTTTTATAAAAATCTACATCTCATGCGCCATCACTATAAGAGTATTCTAATTGGATCAACGGTTGCTTGTGTTCTAAATACGACTTACACGGCCTTGATTGCTAAGCTTTTTGGAATGGATTATTTTTTGGCTATTTCACTCTTTCCTAAGTCTGTAACGACTGCCATGGCTGTGGGAATTTCGGAAAAAATGCAGGGGATTACGACGGTAACCTTGGTTGTAGTTGTTATTACGGGTATCTTAACCTCTGTCTTAGGTCCTGTCTTTCTAAAAATGATTGGGATTAAAGACCCAGTCGCTATCGGACTTTCACTAGGAGGAACCGGACACGCTGTAGGTACAGGAACTGCCTTCAGATATGGTCAAGTTGCAGGTGCCATGGGTGGTCTCTCAATCGCTGTAACAGGGATTCTATATGTCTTTATTAGTCCTATTGTGGCGAGTTTGATTCTGAGATAAAAAATTAAGGTTTGGATAGGTTTTCCAAGCCTTTTTAGCTATGAAAAACAAGCAAAATCTGACCTTTTATGTTATAATTAAGGTTATGAATTATGGAGATTATATCTGGGATTTAGGTGGTACCTTGTTGGATAATTACCAGGTATCAACCCAAGCCTTTATAGCAACTTTAGAACAATTTGAGCGTACAGCAGAAAGTCAAGCAGTCTATGATGCCCTTAAGGTATCAACGAGTACTGCCATTGCCAAGTTTGCGCCTGATATAACTGATTTTCGAACCCTCTATAAGCAAGAGGAAGCCAAACATTTACAAGAACCTGTGCTTTTTGAAGGTGCTAAGGATGTCCTTGCTAAGATTGTGGCTGAGGGCGGACGTAATTTCTTGGTTAGCCACCGTAATCACTTGGTGCTAGATATCCTTGATAGAGCAGAGATTGCTCATTATTTTACAGAGGTTGTAACTTCTGAAAATGGTTTTGCTAGAAAACCTAGTCCAGATAGTTTCCTTTATTTAATTAAAAAATACGATATTAAACATGGCTTGGTCATTGGTGACCGCCAGATAGATATAGAGGCAGGAAAAGCAGCGGGTCTGGATACCTTGCTTGTTGATGGCCATAAATCATTATTGGAGATTGTGACATAAATGACTGATGAATTAAAAAATCTTGAAGAAAAAGCGCAAGAATATGATGCCAGCCAGATTCAAGTCCTAGAGGGACTTGAAGCGGTACGTATGCGCCCGGGTATGTATATTGGCTCAACCTCAAAAGAGGGATTGCATCATTTGGTATGGGAGATTGTCGATAACTCAATCGATGAGGCCTTGGCTGGTTTCGCCACTCATATTCAAGTCTTTATTGAGCCGGACAATTCTATTACGGTTGTCGATGATGGTCGTGGTATTCCAGTCGATATCCAAGAAAAAACTGGCCGTCCTGCGGTAGAAACTGTCTTTACAGTACTTCACGCTGGTGGTAAATTCGGCGGAGGCGGTTATAAGGTCTCTGGTGGTTTGCACGGGGTTGGTTCTTCGGTCGTTAATGCCCTCTCAACACAACTTGATGTTAAGGTTTATAAAAATGGCCATATCCACTTCCAAGAGTATAAACGTGGGGTAGTGGTAGCAGATTTGGCAGTAATTGGGGAAACAGAGAAACATGGTACGACTGTTCACTTTACGCCAGACCCAGAGATTTTCCAAGAGACAACCGAGTTTGATTTTGGAAAATTGGCTAAACGCATCCAAGAATTAGCCTTTTTGAACAAGGGACTCCGTATCTCTATCACAGATAAGCGTGAAGGTCTCAAACAAGAGAAACATTATCACTACGAAGGTGGTATCACATCCTATGTGAAATACATCAATGAAAACAAGGATGTTATCTTTGATGAACCTATCTACACTGATGGTGAGATGGATGGTATTTCGGTTGAAGTTGCTATGCAATACACGACTGGCTATCATGAAACGGTAATGAGTTTTGCCAACAACATTCACACCCATGAGGGTGGTACTCACGAACAAGGTTTCCGAACAGCCTTAACGCGTGTCATTAATGACTATGCACGTCAGAATAAGATTCTCAAAGAAAAAGATGATAATCTGACTGGGGATGATGTTCGTGAAGGCTTGACTGCTATCATCTCTGTCAAACATCCGAATCCACAGTTTGAAGGTCAAACCAAGACCAAACTTGGAAACTCTGAAGTGGTTAAGATTACCAATCGTCTCTTCAGTGAAGCCCTAAGTCGCTTCCTCTTGGAAAATCCTGCTATCGCTAAAAAGATTGTTGAAAAAGGAATTCTGGCTTCTAAGGCCCGTATCGCTGCTAAGCGCGCTCGCGAAGTGACGCGTAAGAAGTCAGGACTTGAAATTTCAAACCTTCCAGGGAAGTTAGCAGATTGTTCGTCAAACAATGCCGAAATGAATGAGCTCTTCATTGTCGAAGGGGACTCAGCCGGTGGTTCTGCCAAATCAGGTCGTAACCGTGAATTCCAAGCTATTCTGCCAATTCGAGGTAAGATTTTGAACGTTGAAAAGGCTAGCATGGATAAGATTCTAGCCAATGAAGAAATTCGTTCTCTCTTCACAGCTATGGGAACAGGTTTTGGAGCTGAATTTGATGTCAGCAAGGCTCGTTACCATAAGTTGGTAATCATGACCGATGCCGATGTCGATGGGGCCCACATCCGTACTTTGCTTCTGACTTTGATTTACCGCTTTATGCGTCCAGTCTTGGAAGCAGGCTATGTCTACATTGCTCAACCACCAATTTATGGGGTTAAGGTTGGTTCTGAGATTAAAGAATACATCCAACCTGGTGCCGATCAAGAAGACAAATTGCGTGCTGCTCTTGAAAAGTATAGTGTGGGACGTTCAAAACCTACGGTACAACGTTATAAAGGTTTGGGTGAAATGGATGACCACCAACTTTGGGAAACAACCATGGACCCTGAAAATCGTTTGATGGCACGTGTTTCTGTTGATGACGCTGCAGAAGCAGATAAGATTTTCGATATGCTGATGGGAGACAAGGTTGAACCTCGCCGCGAATTTATCGAAGAAAATGCCGTTTACAGTACTCTAGATATCTAATATTCTTTTAGAAAAGGGTGCAATGCTAGGATAACTATGATATAATCGTAATGTTATTCTACATTTATGAACATAATAGACGATTAAGGAGAAACTATGTCTAGCGGAATTGTTTTACTGATTGTAGTGGTAGTTATACTCGTAATTATCGCTTACTTAGTCGGTATTCTTATTAGAAAACGAAATGATTCGCGGATTGCACAGCTTGAAGAACGCAAGCAAAAATTGTTTGGCTTGCCAATTAACGAAGAAATTGAAGAAGTTAAAAAGCTTCACTTGATTGGACAAAGTCAAACAACATTCCGTGAATGGAATCAGAAATGGATTGATATCTCGACAAATTCATTCGCAGATATTGAAAATCATATTTTCGAAGCTGAAAATATGAACGATACCTTCCATTTCTTCAAGGCTAGTGGTGAAATCAATAACATTGAGAGTCAGTTAGATCTTGTGGAAGAAGACATCAAGTCTATCCGTGAAGCACTCTCAACCTTGAAAGAACAAGAAGAAAAGAACAGTGCTCGTGTTAAGCATGCACTAGACTTGTATGAAGAGTTGCAAAACTCAATCGAGGAAAACTCTGATAATTTCGGTTCTACCATGACCGAAATCAATAAACAGCTTAAAAACATTGAAGCTGAGTTTGCAGAATTCGTGACTCTTAACTCATCAGGTGACCCTGTTGAAGCATCTAGCATCTTGGATCGTGCAGAAGAGCACACTATTGCATTGGGTCAAATTTCAGAGAAGATTCCTGCTATTGTAGCTAAGTTGGAAGATGATTTCCCAGATCAGTTGGATGATTTGGAATCTGGCTATCGCAAGTTGATTGAGCAAAATTATCACTTCCCTGAGAAAAATATCGAACGTCGCTTCCAAGAAATTCGTGAAGCTATCCGTTCAAACTCAAGTGAGTTGGTTTCTCTTGATTTAGACCGTGCGGAAGAAGAAAACGCTGAGATTCAAGAAAAAATTGATAACTTGTATAGCATTTTTGAACGTGAAATTGCCTCATACAAGGTTGTTATGCGTCAAAAGAAAATTTTGCCAGATTATCTCAAGCATGCTAAAGAAAACAACAAGAAACTTCAAGAAGAGCTTGAGCGTCTCATGTTGACTTACATCTTCGATGAAACATATGCGGCAGATGTTCGTAGCTTTGCATCTGATATTTCAGGTGTGGAGACGGCTGTTCTTCCAACCCTTGAAAACTTTGAAACTCAGGTGAAACCATTCTCAGAACTTGAGAAAATCTTTGAAAAGAGTCTTAATACCTTGTCAGCTGTTGAAAATGGTCAGGTTGAGGTCTTTGAAAATCTTCAGGCTATTGAGAAAAACGAAGCTAAAGCACGTGAAGAGCTTGATGTTTATGTTAATAAATTGCATGTTATCAAGCGTTACATGGAAAAACGTAACCTGCCAGGTATTCCTCAATCCTTCTTGAGTGTATTCTTCTCAACTAGTGCTCAAATTGAGGCTCTTATGGACGAACTCAGCCGTGGGCGTATTAATATTGATGCGGTAATGCGTTTGACAGAAACATCTAAAAACGCCATTGATCATTTGGAAGAGACTGCTTACTTGGTTGTTCAAAATGCAACCTTGACTGAGCAACTCTTGCAATACTCAAACCGCTACCGTTCGTTCGAACCTGCTGTTCAAAGTAGCTTTGAGCATGCACTTAAATTGTTTGAGGTTGATCATGATTATGATGCATCTTTGGAAGAAATCTCTTATGCCTTGGAAACAGTTGAACCAGGTGTGACAGATCGTTTTGTATCATCTTACGAGAAGACACGCGAACAAATTCGTATGTAAGAGAAAGATTCTGGACTACGGTCCAGAATTTTTTGTAAGGTCCATTTTTCATTTCATATTTGAATTAAATCTAGTGTAGGTTTAGATAGGCATCAAAGAATCGAGGTAATTATGTCAGAAGTTAAAGGTTTATTAGTTATGGACGTAGATTCAACGCTAGTCCAAGAAGAAGTTATTGACTTATTGGGAGAAGAAGCAGGCGTTGGTCAAAAGGTTGCTGAAATCACAGAGCGTGCCATGCGTGGAGAATTGGATTTTAGACAGGCCTTGAATGAGCGTGTGGCGACCCTCAAGGGATTGCCAGAGAGTATATTTGACAAGGTCTACGCCCGTATTCATTTCAACAAGGGAGCCAAGGAACTTGTAGATGAACTCCACGCCCGTGGCTTTAAGGTAGGCTTGGTTTCTGGAGGTTTCCATGAGACTGTGGATAGACTAGCAGTTGAAGCAGGAATCGATTATGTTAAGGCTAATCACCTAGAGGTGGTTGACGGTGTCTTAACTGGTAAGGTCTATGGTGACATTGTCACCAAAGATGTCAAGGTAGCCAAACTCAAAGATTGGGCAGCAGAAAATGGTCTCGAACTTTCGCAAACCATTGCTATGGGTGACGGTGCTAATGATTTGCCTATGATTAAGACAGCTGGCATCGGCATCGCCTTTTGTGCTAAACCAATTGTCCGTCAACAAGCACCTTATCAAATCACAGAACCAGATTTGTATAAGGTGATTGAGATTTTGGATGGGGTTAAGAAATAGGACAGATAAAAAGAGTCCTTTGGATAATTCCGAGGGACTTTTTGGGCATCAAAAAAGCACCGAATCGGTGCCACTTTCTCAAGTTGAATACGGACTAAGCCTTATTTTAACTTTGCTGTATTGTTTCGAATGGTTTCACTCCCCCATTGTAATGATTTTGGTTGACTTCTCTTAAAACTCATCTTATCATAGAGGAGTATAGTATTGAAATGGGGGAAGAGACATGTTATACGAATATCCAGCGATTTTTCACACGATTGAGGAAGGTTATCAAATTAGTTTTCCTGATTTTGGTCGTAGCATTAGGGCAGATTCTTTACCTCTTGCCATGACAAAAGCGTCTGTGTTCTTATCACATATTATTAAGGGGTATGGAGATAAGGCTTTACCTGAGCCGACTGCGGTAAGCAGCATTCCTAATGAGGAAAAACTCGTCGTGTTAATCCAAACAGAGCTTGATTAAGACTAAAAACTCTCGGAAGATTAATTCCCGAGAGTTTTAGGTTTTATTGGCCACATAGACGCCCAAGACGACTAAAATTCCTGCAAAAATTTGTAAATACGAGAAGGGTTCTCCTAAGACGACGACAGCCGCTAGAATTGAGATAATTGTCGAAATCCCAATAAAGGATGCTGTTCGGTTAACCCCGATAGTTGCGATGGCAAAATTTGATAGAAGATAGCCCAGAACACTGCATCCCAAGCCTTGATAAAGGATGGTGATAGTGAATTTTGGATTGATCACAGGGAGTAGCAAGAGCTCTTTCAAATCGCCTGCTAGAAAGCCTTGGCTGAGTGCAAAGAGTCCGAATGTTAGGCAACCACTGGCAAGCATAAAATAAGTAATCTCAAGGCTACTGAATTGACTAGCCCTTTCAACATCAACGCAATACAGGGCGTAGGAGACAACTGCTAGACCTAGAATCATGTAGCCCACCAGGGAGAAGTGGGTAGAACCGCCAGCAGCAAAGACAGCCATGATGATACCGACGAGGGTTGTGATGACACCGACTACCTGCCAACGGCTGGGCCATTCTTTTAAAATAAGGCTAGACATGATAAGGGCAACGACTGGGATGCAGGCGAGAAAGGCTCCACTTTCAGAAGCCGTCGTCATACGAATGCCAATCGTTTCACAGATAAAATAGATAATCGGATTGAGTATGGCAATACGTGTCAGAGGCTTAAGATTCCTACCGTTAATGTTTATCCGACGTCGACTGATGAGAAAATAGAAGTTAATAAAAAGGAAGGCTGTGACAAAACGCCAAGAGATTAAAGCCAGGTCACTGACCTGTGCTGTAATAGATTTGGTAAAGATAAAACTGAGCCCAAAGAGAATCTCACAAGTCGCTGCAGCCAAACATCCCAAGATGATTTTATTTTTCATTGTCTCACCTCCTGAATTTGGATTTCCACGCCTATTATAACACTTTCAGGAAGCGTTTACATCAATCTAAATCTAAAAAAATAGACTAGCAGAATAGCTAGCCTTTTTTATCTTATTTAGTTACCAATTGAGACAGTTCCGTCTGATCCGACTTTGACGTTTGTACCGTCTTGGCTATTAACATCGACTGAACCATCTTGACCAACTGTTGCGCTGTTACCTTCGCTATCGTTAGCTTCTACAGTGTTATTGCCGTTTGTTTTTGCTGAGTTACCGTTTCCGTCGCTGACTTCAGTTGATCCATCTTTGTTGACTTTTACTGAAGCACTTGAATCAGTTGAAGAAGATTCTTTGGTCACCTTGCTTGATGATGGTGCTGAAGATGACGAGTCAGTTTTGTCTTTAGGGTTGCCACATGCTGCTAAGGTCAACAAGGCAAGAACTGAGACAGAGGCTAAAGTTAATTTAGAAAATGTTTTCATAATAGACTCCCTTTTTTCTTAATAAATTCATTTTAAATGAAAAACCAAAATTTTAAAAGCGCTCCCAGTCGTTTTTACTCAACTGGAATCCCTCGGTAATATCAGTGTTGTACAAGACTAATCTATTGGAAAATAAGAGTTAAAAACCCTTACGCTTTCTGTTTTTTTTGATAGATATTTCAAATCGTTCAGCTCGGTCCTTAGGCCTCTCTTTGTTATAATAATAAAAACAGATTGAGGTGATATGATGTATCAAACAACAATTAAAGGTGACAAACGATTCCATTCACTTTCAGAGGGGTATGGAGCACCTGTGGAACTTTTTGGCTGTACGGAAGATGGGGAAACACCTATGAGCCTGGTGAATATTGCTTTGGCTTCTTGCGTGACCATGTGTCTACAGAGTTATTTTGCCAAGTATCAGGGAATTGAGGAGCTTGCTATTCAGGTTGATTCCAACTATGAAGAAGGGCATTTCACACTTGCGATTCATTTACCTAAGGATCTGATTTTGGAAAATGAACAAGAACTCTTGGCTTTTGTGGATAATTATTGTCGAGTGAAGAAGCTTTTTCGTGAAGATATTAAGGTTGATATTAGCTTAGCCAAATAAGCTTATTATCCTTTATGAACTTCGTGTTATACTAGTAGATATAGACGTGTCATTTCACTAGGTGTGGAATGAGCAACGATAGGAGGGCTTGCTATGGAAGACAAACTACATGAGATCCGTGTATTTGAGAATTTTCAAGAAGAACTATTTGAAACGGGACATGTTATCGTGATAACTAAGGTAGTCGAGAAGTCCCTGAATTATTTTGGTAATGCTCATGGGGGATATCTGTTTACGCTTTGTGACCAGGTCGCAGGGCTCGTAGCCATTTCAACAGGTGACTATGCGGTGACGCTTCAGTCTAATATCAATTATCTCAAGGCAGGTCATTTGTCTGACCAACTCAAGATTGAGGGATTGTGTGTTCATAATGGCAAGACGACCAAGGTGGTGGAAGTTGTCATTACTAATCAGGAAGAGAAAATTCTTACAAGGGCTACATTTACTATGTATGTGACAGGCTCGGTCGAGGAATAGAAAAGGAGCGTTTATGTCAGATTTTCAAACCATGGATGACTTTGCGGTCTTTGTTAATGACTACTTGACACCAGACCAATTAAGCGTTCAAGCATATTCCTATGCATCTGACCAGCAGGAGCTCTCTCTTCTTGTGACCATCGATGATTATGAGATGATGTGTCGGTGGCATGCAGTTTGGACTTTTTCAGGTTTACACCAGGCCTTCTTTCAGTCTGTAATGGACACAGATAACACCTTTTCTATTGATAGTGATAGCTTGGCTATGAAGGTACGTTTAAGGGATCAAGAGCTCTTGTTTAAGGCAAACGGGCTTGAGATGGCGGTTGTCGATTTGCCTGAACCTCTTTTTCGTTTAGCTGATGTGTCTTTTAATGAAGGAGGAAAGCACTTTACCTACCTTTGTGAAGATCAAAGTGTTGCAGCAGAAGATTGGGTCTTGGTTCCTATAGGCTCTGGTAATGCCGAAAAAGAAGCATTTGTAGAAAAGATTTCCTATGTCCTAGAGGACGAGGTTCCAGTTGAGCTGACAAAACTGAAAAAGGTGATTCAAAAGTTGGATTTAGTAACCGTTCGTTATGATGTGAGGATTGTTCGGAAGGGATTTTTGAGTTTTTCAGGGATGGCTTTTGAAGGCGAGGAATTAGGTAAGCCAACAGACTTCCTTTGGGTACCTTTTTTAGCAGAGCAAGATGATTTGGCTGTTCCTACCTATGGCATTCGGATCAATGATGGCAGTCGCAAGACTTATGTAACAGCCTTGGCTGGTGAGGATGATAGTATGGAAATGATTGCTCTAGCACCAGCTACTTATGCGGTATTTAAACTTAGAGGGCCTGCAACGGCAGCTGTTTGGGAGAGTTTTCACTATGCTAAGAACCATTTTGAAATGATTGACCAGCCCACTGTAGAGGTTTATCTCCCAGGAAATCGTCAGGCTGAAGATTATGAAATGGAAGTTTGGATTCCAATAAAGGAGGAAGTTTAGATGCGTCTGGATAAGTTTTTGGTGGACTGTGGTGTCGGGAGTCGTAGTCAGGTCAAGACCTTTCTTAAAAAGAAGCAAGTGACTGTAAATGGTCAAGTGGAGACGTCACCTAAGGCTCAGATTGATGAGAAGCAAGATCAGATTGCTTTTCAAGGTCAAGCATTAACACACGAGACCTTTGTTTACTATCTTTTAAATAAGCCTCAGGGTGTCATTTCAGCAACAGAGGATGCCCGTCACAAGACAGTGCTCGATTTACTCGATGACACAGCAAGACATAAGCAAGTTTTTCCAGTTGGTCGCTTGGATATTGACACTCATGGTCTTCTTCTATTGACCAATAATGGTGACTTAGCTCACGCCATGCTATCTCCAAAGAAACATGTGGACAAGATTTATCAAGCCAAGGTGGATGGTATCATGGATCAGGAGGATATTCTGGCTTTTGAAAAAGGGATTGAACTCAAAGACCACACTTGCCAACCAGCTAAACTAGAGATTGTATCCGTAGATAGGGATGCTGGGACTAGCTTGGTTCAGATTACCATTGCTGAGGGGAAATTCCATCAGGTTAAGCGTATGGTAGCTGCTTGTGGTAAGGAAGTGACAGAGTTACAACGTATGAGTATGGGGCCTTTAAGTCTGCCAGATGATTTAGAACTTGGTGCTTGGCGACGTTTAACCGAGGAGGAGTTGGAAGCTTTAGCTGTTTTTGGAATTCCTTTGGCTTAAGCTAGTTAAGAGTTGCGAAATGGGAAGATTTTTGTTACTATTATTGTGAAATAATAGAAGAAAAAACGAGGTAAATTCAAGTGGCATTTGGAGATAACGGACCACGTAAGAAATCATTTTTTGAACGTCTAACAGTATTGGTCGTTTTGATTATGCTATTAGTAACAGTTGGGGCATTGATTTTCCAAGCAGTCGCAGCTGTCCTTTAAGACGCTATCAAGCGTTTTTTTGTGTCTGTCAGAAATTCTCTCATATGAGAATGTCTTGATATAGGACACATGAATCAGAAAGAGAGAATATAGATGAGTATGTTTTTAGATACAGCCAAGATCAGTGTCAAAGCTGGTCGTGGTGGCGATGGGATGGTTGCTTTCCGTCGTGAAAAATATGTGCCAAATGGCGGTCCTTGGGGCGGTGACGGTGGTAAGGGTGGCTCAGTCATTTTCAAGGTTGACGAAGGCTTGCGTACCCTTATGGATTTCCGTTATAACCGTAAATTCAAGGCTAAGAATGGCGAAAAAGGGATGACCAAGGGAATGCACGGTCGAGGTGCTGAAGACCTCATCGTTAGCATCCCGCCAGGTACGACAGTTCGTGATGCTGAGACTGGCAAAGTTATTACTGATTTGGTTGAAGATGGCCAAGAGTTTGTCGTTGCTCACGGTGGACGTGGTGGTCGAGGAAATATCCGTTTTGCAACACCTCGTAACCCTGCTCCTGAAATCGCTGAAAATGGTGAACCAGGTGAAGAACGCGAGCTTCAATTGGAATTGAAGATTTTGGCTGATGTTGGTTTGGTTGGTTTCCCATCTGTTGGTAAATCAACGATTCTCAGTGTGGTAACGGCAGCAAAACCAAAGATTGGTGCCTATCATTTTACGACAATTGTTCCTAACTTGGGAATGGTCCGTACTAAGTCAGGTGAGAGCTTTGCTATGGCTGACCTTCCAGGATTGATTGAGGGGGCTAGTCAGGGTGTTGGTTTGGGAACGCAGTTCCTTCGCCACATTGAGCGTACACGTGTTATCCTCCATGTGATTGATATGTCAGCGAGTGAAGGACGTGATCCTTACGAGGATTATCTTCAGATCAATAAAGAGTTGGAAACTTACAACTTACGCTTGATGGAACGCCCACAAATTATTGTGGCTAATAAGATGGACATGCCTGAGGCTGAGGAAAACTTGAAAGAGTTTAAGGAAAAATTGGCTGCTAACTACGATGAATTCGATGAGTTGCCACAAATTTTCCCAATTTCAAGTTTGGCTCACCAAGGTTTGGAAAATCTCTTAGAAGCTACTGCAAAATTGCTTGATGAGACCGACGAATTCTTGCTTTATAGCGAAGATGATATGGAACAAGAAGAAGTTTACTACGGCTTTAACGAGGATGAACGTCCATTTGAAATTAGCCGTGACGACGATGCCTCATGGGTACTTTCTGGTGAGAAACTTGAAAAACTCTTTGTTATGACCAACATGGAACGTGACGAATCTATCATGAAATTTGCACGTCAATTGCGTGGTATGGGAGTTGATGAAGCGCTTCGTGAACGTGGTGCTAAGGATGGCGACATCGTTCGTATTGGTAACTTTGAATTTGAGTTTGTGGATTGACGTTGAAAGACTCTCTAAGTGCCAAGCACTTGCTAGTCTACTGCAACTGCTAAGGCGAACTGCCTATCAACCTCACTAACTGCGTAAAGTCGGTATAATCGACCGACTTTCCTTCGTGTCGTTACCATGAAAGACTCTCTAAGTGTCAAGCACTTGCTAGTCTACGGCAGCCGCTATGGCGGATTGCCTATCAACCTCACTAACTGCGCAAAGTCAGTGAAATATAATAAATATTGAAATAAGAGGTTTACAATGGGAGATAAACCGATATCCTTCAGGGATAAAGATGGGAACTTTGTTTCTGCGGCCGATGTTTGGAATCCAAAGAAACTTGAGGAACTCTTTACGCGCTTAAATCCTAACCGAAAACTCCGTCTTGAGCGTGAACGTTTGGCAAGGGAAGAAGCAGCAAAACACCCTGAATTAAATGAAGAAACAGAGCAAGTCTAGCACTTGCTCTGTTTTTTCTTATCCAAATTGGTAATCAAAAACAGCTACTCTAGCAAGAGTAACTGTTGTGATGATTAGGCGTTTAGAACCTTGTCCAAGAATTCTTTCAAACGTGGGTGTTGTGGGTTATCGAAGATTTGATCTGGCGTACCATCTTCGAGGAACTCACCGTCCGCAGTAAAGATTACTCGGTTAGCAACCTGACGGGCAAATCCCATTTCGTGAGTAACGATAATCATGGTCATACCTTGCTCTGCCAATTCTTTCATAACGTTAAGAACGTCTCCGACCATCTCAGGGTCAAGGGCAGAAGTAGGTTCGTCAAAGAGCATGATGTCAGGATTCATCGCCAAACCACGTGCAATTGCCACACGTTGCTTTTGTCCACCTGACAAGCTATCAGGTGTAGCATCGGCTTTGTCAGCAAGTCCAACACGATCAAGAAGATCCATAGCTAATTTATCAGCTTCTTCCTTGTTCATACGTCCAAGTTCAACAGGTGCAAATGTTACGTTTTCAAGGACTGTCATGTGTGGGAAGAGGTTGAAATGTTGGAAGACCATCCCGATATTTTCACGGGCTTTGTCAAGGTCTGTCTTAGGATCTGATAATTCATAGCCATCAACGACTACTTTACCAGATGTCACTGTCTCAAGTAGGTTAAGCGTACGAAGGAAGGTTGATTTACCTGAACCTGAAGGACCGATGATACATACAACGTCACCTTCGTAGAATTTGGCGTCAATGCCTTTAAGGACTTCATTGTCGCCGTATGATTTGTGCAAGTCCTGCACATCGATTTTCAATTCAGCCATTATTTAAGTCTCTTTTCTAGTCGTTTAGCCAATTTCGTTAAGCATGTGATGATAACCAAGTAAAGGAGGGCCAAAATCGCATACATACGGAATGATTGGTAGTTACGAGCAATGATGATTTTACCAGTTTGGAAGAGTTCAACCAAACCGATAGCTGATACGATAGTCGTATCTTTCAATGAGATAACAAATTGGTTGATGAAGTTTGGCAACATCAAGCGAACCGCCTGTGGCAAGATAACCTTACGCATTGTTGTATTGTAAGGAACACCCAAGCTTCGGCTGGCTTCCATCTGACCAATAGGGACAGCTTCAATACCACCACGCACAATTTCGGCAATGTAAGCACCACCGTTAAGTGAAAGGGCGATTGTTGCTGCCACAAAATCATTGATTGGTGACTGGTGACCAGTGATATTTTCAATCAAGTTAGGAATACCCCAGTAGATGAAGGCTGCAACGATCATCAATGGGATACCACGAACCACGTCAACAAAGACTTGTGAAATCACACGAAGTGTCTTGTTTGGTGCAACTGCCATCATACCGAAGATAACACCGATAATCATGGCAATAGCAAATGAAAGAAGGGTCAAACCAAGGGTAATTCCAAGACCTTGGAGAAGTTGTTTGTAGTTGTTTTTAATCAAGCCTACGATGGTTGTTTCATCGGTAGCTTTTTTTGAGCTTCCTTCTTTTGATTTGTTGCTATCGAGGTATTTATTGATAATCTTATCGTAAGTACCATCTTTCACGATAGCAGCCAAACCATTGTTGAACATTTCAATCAACTCAGGATTAGCACCTTTTTTAACGGCAAAGCCGACTTCACCAGTGGCAATACCTTCGATAGGTGTTTCAAAGTTACGTCCTTGTTGGATAGCGTATAGAAGCACGGCTTCGTCATCCATAAGGGCATCGATTGAACCAGAGTTCAAGCTGTCATACATCGTAGAAGCTTCATCGTATGCACGAAGCGTGAAGCCATATTTATCGGCGTTTTCTTCTAACCAAGAGTAAGAAGATGTTCCGTTTTTGGCACCTACAGTCTTACCTTTGAGATCTTCGTATTTCTTAACGTTAGATCCTTTTTTCACAGCCAAACGAATATTTGACGTGTAGTAAGGATCTGAGAAATCAAAGAGTTCTTTACGAGCATCAGTAATAGTCATACCAGCCATCACGGCATCAGCATTATTAGATGTCACATCATTAAGTGAAGCGTCAAAACCAGGGTTAGTCAACTTAATGTTGAAGCCTTGGTTTTTAGCGATAGCATTGATGATATCGACATCGATACCCACATATTTACCAGAACCATTTTGGTATTCGAATGGAGCAAACGATGAGTCCATTGAGATGGTGTAGGTTTCCTTAGTAGGTGTAGCTTTTGCGTTAGCATCACCAGTCAAGTGAAGGGCTTCCGAAGGTTTTGATGACGAAGCTGATGACGAAGCTTCGGAAGAAGATTTTGCTGAGTCACCCAACCATTTGGTCATGATTTCATCGTAGGTGCCATCTGCCTTCATTTCCTTAAGAGCTTCATTAAAATCCTTGATGAGCTTTTCGTGTTTGCCACCTCTTTTTACAGCGAAAGCGAAGCTACCGATAGATTCAGGTTTAATGTTGATAGCATAGTCTTTACCTTGACCAATAGCGTATTTAACAACTGGTGTGTCGTCCATAGCTGCGTCAACAGAACCAGAATCCAAGCTGTTGTTCATCAAGTCGCTAGTGTCAAAAGTTTTAACTGTGAAACCATATTTGCTAGCGTTTTTATCAAGCCAAGTTTGAGAAGCGGTACCGTTTTTAACACCGACTGTTTTACCCTTCAATTGTTTGTAGTCGCTGACTTTATCGCTACTACGTGTGTAGATAACAATTGAGGTGTCGTAATAAGTGTCTGAGAAAGTGAAGACCTTCTTACGTGCGTCGGTAACAGTAGTACCGGCCATTAGGGCGTCTGCTTGGCCTGATTGAACAGCGTTAACGGCTGCATCGAAACCAGGGAAGGTTTGGTTAACATCCCAATTTTTACGTTTGGCAACTTCGTTGATGATATCAACGTCGATACCCTTGTAGGTCTGATCAGAATCTTTGAATTCAAATGGGGCATAGGCTGTATCTGAAACGACTGAGACAGTCTCGGCAGATACCTTAGCTCCGAAAACAAAGAAAACTGACATGACACTCAAGAAGAGTGTCAGAAGTTTTTTCTTCATTATAAAAAGTCTCCTTTATAAAATACCTTCCTATTCTATCAAAAAAAGGTCTTGTTATCAAACTTCTTGGAGTTTGATGTTAGGAAATGTAACAAAGTTCGTTAGATATGAGAAGAGTTTTAGAAGAATTTGACAAGTTTGTGTCAATTAGTTACACTGTAATCGAATACATGTAAGATTTGTTACAGGAGCTAAAAAATGAAGAAACGTATGCTTGAGAAATATACCAGTCGATATGATAAAGTCCCAAGTTGGCTGATGATTATGCTGTCCTGTTTTATTGCCTTTGGTTATTTCCTTATAAGTGGATTTCTATCAGGGATTGTTGTGGGAATTCCAATGGCTATTGTTCTTTCGTTCTTAGTATTAAATGGCAACATTCAGTTCCAGGATATACATTCGATTTACTATAAAATATTTTCAACCTTGTATTTTCAGTTGGGAGCCTTTGCCTTTACTGCCTTAGCTATCTTTTTCTGGGTTAAAGTTGTTGAAAAACGCCCCATTCGTACACTTGGATTTTTCAAGGGTCATATTTGGTTGAACTTGCTTAAGGGTTGGGAACTTGGAACTTTGCTCTTGTTAGTTAGTTTCCTTGGGACTTATTTACTAGGCGGTTTAGAATTTGTGAAGGTAGACTTTTCGCAGAAAACCCTCTTATACATACTTTCCCTAATACCTTTCTGGTTTATCCAAGGTGGAACCGAGGAACTGGTGACACGTGGTTGGTTGCTTCAGACGGTGACTAATAGATTGAACCTTTCTTGGGGAATTGCTATTTCAAGTTCTCTCTTTTCAATATTACACCTAGGAAATCAAGGTGTTACCGCCTTGTCTCTCATCAGTATTGTTCTAGTGGGTGTTCTCATGGCTCTTTACATGCTCAAGACAGATAATATCTGGGGTGTAGCGGCTCTTCACGGTGCTTGGAACTTTGCGCAAGGAAATCTAGTTGGCGTGTCAGTTAGTGGACAAAATGCAGGTGGCAGCTTATTGCACTTTCAGGCCAGATCAGGTGTACCTGATTGGTTGTCTGGTGGGGCCTTTGGCCTAGAAGGTAATATCGTTACCTGTCTCGTTCTCCTGGTTGGGATTATCATCCTTCGTCTACAATTGAAGAAAGAAAACTTTTAAGGCTGAGTTCAAAGACTCGGTCTTTTTACTTCTGTGTTAAAATAGAAGAAACACTTGGAGGGGACAATATGATAGTTAAGCTTGATAGGGTCATGTTGAAATTGAAAATAGTGGTTGGCCTTATATTTTCCGTCTTGTCTTTATGGATTCTTTGTCCTGAGCTCATTAGAGGTTCTCTCCGTGAAAATCCAGTCAAGCAGTTTCTTGCTGTCATTGTTTTATTTTGGCTTTTATTTTGCATTATTCTTCTCATAGACGGTATCGTAAATCTCAAAGGTCATGGTAACCTCTTGGAACTTGATGACAATTTCTTGACCTACTACGGCCAAGCATTTGGACGGAAAACCTTTGACATTCCCTTATCTGAGATTGAATTTGTCAAGAAAGCTTGGACAACACGGATGGAGGATATTGGACGCTCTTCGACGGTGAGATATTCTTTGAAACGCATTGAGCATGTTTTCGACTATGATGCCGAAGTTGATGATAAAAAGAGGTACCAGGTTTTGCTTGTCTTCTTCAAAAATGGTGAGACAGCTGTTACCTATGATAAAAAACTCGGTTATCAGACACGAAGAAAGCGCAAATACGTTGCTGAGACACGAATGATACATATTCCCATCACTAGTGGAGAAATCTTCTCCGACCAAGAGATGAATGATTACATAAATGAAAGGAAAAACCATGATAGATAGAAAAGAAGACAACCAATTTCATTTGGTTTCTAAATATGAACCTTCTGGGGACCAACCTCAGGCCATTGAAGCCTTGGTTGATAATATCGAAGGTGGGGAGAAGGCTCAAATCCTAAAGGGAGCGACAGGGACAGGTAAGACCTATACCATGAGTCAGGTCATCCAGCGCGTGAATAAACCAACCTTGGTTATCGCCCACAATAAGACTTTGGCCGGCCAGCTCTATGGTGAGTTCAAGGAGTTTTTTCCAGACAATGCTGTGGAATACTTCGTTTCCTACTACGATTTCTATCAGCCAGAGGCCTATGTACCATCATCAGATACCTATATCGAAAAAGATAGCTCTGTAAACGATGAAATTGATAAGCTACGACACTCAGCAACGTCGGCCCTCCTTGAGCGTAATGATGTTATCGTTGTGGCTTCTGTTTCTTGTATTTACGGTTTGGGTTCGCCCAAAGAATATGCTGATTCAGCGGTCAGCCTTCGACCAGGCCAAGAGATTTCTCGAGACAAGCTGCTAAATGACCTAGTTGATATCCAGTTTGAGCGAAACGATATTGATTTCCAACGTGGGAAATTCCGTGTGCGTGGCGATGTGGTCGAAATTTTTCCTGCCAGCCGTGATGAGCACGCCTTTCGTGTCGAATTTTTCGGTGATGAGATTGACCGCATCTGTGAGATTGAGAGTTTGACAGGACGCAATCTCGGTGAAGTCGAGCACCTTGTTCTTTTCCCGGCGACTCACTTTATGACTAATGAAGAGCATATGGAAGAGGCCATCAAGAATATTATGGAAGAGATGGAAGCTCAAGTTAAACAATTTGAAGCTGAGGGTAAGCTCATCGAGGCTCAACGTATCCGCCAAAGGACAGAATACGATGTTGAAATGCTTCGTGAGATGGGCTACACAAATGGAGTTGAAAACTACTCACGACACATGGATGGGCGAAAAGAGGGCGAGCCACCGTTCACCTTGCTTGATTTCTTCCCAGAAGATTTCCTCATCATGATTGATGAAAGCCACATGACAATGGGTCAGATTAAGGGAATGTATAACGGGGACCAAGCTCGTAAGAAGATGTTGGTTGATTACGGTTTCCGTTTGCCATCGGCGCTTGATAACCGTCCACTTCGACGTGAAGAATTCGAGAGTCATGTGCATCAGATTGTATATGTTTCTGCTACTCCAGGCGACTATGAGATGGAACAGACCGAGACTGTGGTTGAGCAAATCATCCGTCCGACAGGGCTTCTTGATCCAGAAGTCGAAGTGCGTCCAACTATGGGTCAAATGGATGACCTCCTTGGTGAAATTAATGCCCGTACTGAAAAAGGCGAGCGTGTCTTTGTAACTACTTTGACTAAGAAGATGGCTGAAGACTTGACTGACTATCTCAAGGAAATGGGTGTCAAGGTCAAATACATGCACTCTGACATTAAGACTTTGGAGCGTACGGAGATTATCCGTGACCTACGTTTGGGTGTCTTTGATGTTCTTATCGGTATTAACCTTCTCCGTGAGGGGATTGACGTTCCTGAGGTTAGTCTGGTTGCTATTTTGGATGCTGATAAGGAAGGCTTCCTTCGTAACGAACGTGGGCTTATCCAAACAATTGGACGTGCTGCCCGAAATAGCGAAGGGCATGTTATCATGTATGCGGATAAGATTACGGAGTCTATGCAAAAAGCCATGGATGAAACAGCTCGTCGTCGTGAAATCCAGATGGCTTATAATAAGGAGCATGGCATTATTCCGCAAACGATTAAGAAAGAAATTCGTGACCTTATTTCTATTACCAAGGCTAATGAAGCAGAAGTAGCAGAGGACACTGTGGACTACAGTGCCATGAACAAAAAAGAACGCCAAGAAGCCATCAAGAAACTTCAAAAACAAATGCACGAAGCAGCAGAACTGCTTGACTTTGAATTGGCTGCACAAATCCGTGACATGGTGTTAGAAGTCAAGGCCTTGGATTAGATAGGAGAAGACGAATGAAGATTATCATTAAAACAATGGAAACACCTGAAGAGATAGAAGGTAAATCCATTGTTTACTGGCAAACGTGGAGAGAGGCTTATGACGACCTTTTGCCTGCAGAATTTCAGGAGACGATGACATTAGATAGATGTCGTTTCTTTAGTCAAAAGTATCCAGAAAATACCTTGATTGCGATGGATGGAAAGAAGGTTGTTGGATTTATCAGCTATGGAAACTTTCGTGATGAGACTGTTCAAGCTGGTGAAATTATTGCTTTATATGTCTTAAAAGACTATTATGGAAAAGGTATTGCTCAGAAGTTAATGAAGGAAGCTTTAAGCACTCTTGATCATTTCTCTGAAATTTATTTATGGGTATTAAAAGAGAATAAGCGAGCAATTGCTTTCTATCAAAAAATGGGTTTTGCTTTTGATGGCCAAGAAAAAATACTTGAACTTGGAAAACCTGTTAAGGAATTGCGGATGATGTGTTCTTCAAATAAAAATTCCTAAAGGACGTATCTATCAATCTTTGAGCCATTATCAATTAATCAAGTATAAAGAGTGAAAGAGATAGAACGAAAAAAGACTTGAGGGAGAATACGAATGAAGATTTTAGTCATCCATGGACACCCTGATAAGGAAAGTTACTGTCAGGCTATTTTTCAAACCATTGTAGAAAATATTGACTCAGGTCGCCATGAACTTGAAGTCATCAACCTTAATGAAGAGGACTTTGATCCTGTTTTACGTTATGGCTATCGAAAACGTATGGAAGAAGATTCTTTTATCCTTCGTTCTCAGGAATTAATAAAGTGGGCGGATCACCTGATCTTTGTTTATCCTATCTGGTGGAGTAGTATGCCTAGTCTCATGAAAGGTTGGATTGATCGTGTCTTTACACCGGGGATTGCCTACTCAGCTAATGATCAGGGCAGCTTTATCTGGAATTATCTCAGAGGCAAGCAGTTTAAAAAGTTGTTAAAAGGGAAAACAGCAAGTATTTATGCAACCTCTATGGCACCTACTTGGTGGTACAAAATCTTTTCAGGTCCTATCAACATTCCAGATAGTTATGGCATTTCTGTGTTGAAAAATGCTGTCTTGAACCATTGTGGGATTAAAACCAAGCGCGTGTGCATACTAGGTGAAGTTGGACGAGATGTGAGTACAGCTAGCATCCGTGAAAAGCATCTCCAAAAAGTAGCAGAAGAAGTGAAGAAACTCTGAGTAAAGCCTTAACGTTAGGAATTGAGGCAAATGAAGCAGAATAGGCAATATAATAAGAAAGGAACTATATGTCACGTTCACAAGCAACTATTCTGACCAATATGTGTCTCATCGAAGATGGTCATGGAAATATTGTCATGCAAATCCGCAATCCCAAGCGTTATTCTTGGTCGGGAGCTGCCTTGCCAGGTGGTCATATCGAAGCACACGAGGGGCTAGTTGAGTCAGTTATTCGTGAGGTCAAGGAAGAAACTGGCTTGACCATCAGAAATCCTAAGCTAGTTGGTATGAAACATTGGTACACGACAGATGACGAGCGTTATCTGGTGTTCCTCTATAGAACTTCAGACTTTGAAGGAGACATTCACTCGACAGAAGAGGGAGAAGTCCGTTGGGTTGCTCGAGAGGATGTACCTAACATGGATCTAGCCTATGATATGCTCAACCTCCTGCGAGTGTTTGAAGAGGATCAACTTTCCGAACTTTTCTATCGTGAGCGTCTTGAAAATGACTTTATCCGAGAATTTTGGTAAAAAAATGAACTATTTATTCAAATGAATGAATAGTTTTTTTGTCTTTAAAAACAGATAGAAAGCTTAAAATAAACGATTTTCAGATTTTGCGACGATGATAAAATTAATAAAAATAAAAAATATAATCAATAAAAGTCCATTTTTTCGTTGACAAATGCATAATAATACATTATTATACTTACATAAGTTAATAAATATAGAAAAGAGATTGATTATGAAAACATGGAAAAAACTTTTGTTGGGATTTGCAGGGATTTTCGCTTTGACAGCTTTAGCAGCTTGTTCTTCGTCGAAGGACACTTTGGAAAAGGTACAAGATAAAGGGACATTGACAGTTGCTCTTAATCCTCACTTTGCTCCTTTTGAATTTAAGACAATTCAAAATGGTAAGGATACGATTGTTGGGGCAGATGTCGAAATTGCTAAGGCAATTGCAGATGAGCTTGGCGTAAAAGTCAAATTCTCTGAGATGTCCTTTGATAATGTCCTAGCCAGCGTTCAATCTGGTAAGGCAGATATTGCCATTTCTGGTATCTCAGCCACTAAAGAACGTCAGAAAATTTTCGACTTCTCAGATACTTACTATGAGTCTGAAACGGTTCTTGTTGTCAAAAAAGATGCAACAGGAACTTATAAAGAAACCGGTGACTTTGCTAAAAAATCTGTAGCTGTTCAAAAAGGTTCTATTCAAGAAAACATCGCCAAAGCCAACTTGTCAGATACTAATGTGGTATCCTTGGCACAACCTGGTGAAGCTATCAATGAATTGAAATCTGGTCAAGTTGAAGGAGTGGTTCTTGAAAAGGCCATTGCACAAGGTTATATAGAGCAAAATAGTGACTTAGCTGTGTCAGACATCACGCTTAAGTCTGATTCAAAAGATGCCTATGCTGTAGCAATGCCTAAGGGAAGCGATAAACTAAAAGCAAAGGTTAATAAGGTTATCGCTAAACTCAAAAAAGAAGGTAAAATTGACAGCTATGTTCAAGATGCTTATGCTCTTTCACTTAAGAGTTCTAGTAAATAAGGGGTTATTATATGAAGAAATTTTGGTTTATACTTACGGCTCTAGTCGCTACCTGCTTTCTAGTTGCTTGTAGTGGAAGTCAGGGAGTAAGTCCCAAAACGATTAAGGAAAAGAAGAAAATTGTCGTGGCAACAGAGTCTGAATTTGCACCGTTTGAATTCAAATCGTTGGTCAATGGCAAGGATACCTTAGTTGGAGCTGACATCGAATTGGCTAAAGCTATCGGGAAAAAACTTGGTGTGAAAGTTGAATTTTCCGTTATGTCTTTTGACAATGTCCTCGCTAGTGTGCAAAGTGGTAAAGCAGACATTGCCATTGCAGGAATCTCGGTAACAGACGAGCGTAAGAAAGTCTATGATTTTTCAGACAGCTACTATACGTCAGAAAATGTAGTGATTGTCAAAAAAGACAAGGTAAATGACTATACAAGCACTGATAGTCTCGCAAAACAAACTGTCGGTACGCAAAAAGGGTCTGTTCAAGAAACCGTTGCTAAGAAACAAATTTCTAAGGCAAGTGTAGTATCACTGGCTTCAAATGGCGAAATGATTAATGAACTCAAGTCAGGACAGCTTCAAGCAGTTGTACTTGAGAAGGCTATTGCAGAAGGTTATATCGCTCAAAATGATGATTTAACCCTTGCCAACTTTAACCTCAAGTCAGACGGTTCAGATGCTTATGCAGTCGCAACACGTAAGGGGTCAGATGACTTGCTTAAAGAAATCAATGCCGTCATCAAAGAGACTAAAGACTCTGGAAAATTTGACCAATGGTTAAAAGAAGCATCAACCTACAAACAAAGTAAGTAAATTTAAAACTTCTGAGCACCTGAAACGAGTCAATTTCAGGTGTTTTCATCAACGGCGGAAAGTCTCGTTTGGTGTTGGCTTTGCTCACTCAAGGGGAGTCGCCAAAAATTCTTAAATCTAAATGGGGGAATACCCCATTTTTTATTGAATTCTCTGCTAAAAACAGTTATTATCAAAGTAGGTAAGTCTGTCAAAATAGACAAATGACATCGTATAGAGTGCTTAAGAAAAGCAAGGAGAAACTATGAAGCTACCACGTTTTGGTGTTGAAGAATGGCTGAATGTCCATGAAAAGTCTGCCATATATGATATCGCAGGAGTTTCAATTAAGGCCCTCACAATGGAAGAATTATTTGACTTATCAGGCCTTGATAAGGAAGCATTTTTTGCTCAACTACTAAAGAAAAAGATGGATTATGGCTGGATTGAAGGGTCACCAGAGTTCAAAACTCAAGTGTCTAGCTTATACAAGGACATGCCGGTTGATGATATCCTCCAAACTAATGGGGCTACAGGAGCGACGATGCTAGCCCTTTATGCTCTTATTGAGCCTGAAGACCATGTCATCTCCATGTATCCGACCTATCAGCAGCTCTATGACATTCCTAAGTCACTAGGAGCAGATGTGGACCTTTGGGAGATTGAGGAGGACAAGAACTGGTTGCCTGATTTGGACCAACTCCGTCGTCTGATTCGTCCTAATACCAAGATGATCTGCATTAACAATGCCAACAATCCTACTGGTGCCCTTATGGATACTGCTTACCTTGAGGAGCTTGTGACTATCGCTAAAGAAGTAGACGCCTATATCTTCTCAGATGAGGTCTATCGCAGTTTTGACCAACCTGCACCTTCTATTGTGGATTTGTATGAAAAGGGCATTGCCGTCAACAGCCTTTCAAAGACCTATTCCATTCCCGGTATTCGTGTGGGTTGGGTAGCTTCTAACACTGAGGTGGCAGACATTCTGCGTGACTATCGTGATTACACAATGATATGCGCAGGTGTCTTTGATGATATGGTGGCTACCCTTGTCTTGGAAAATAAAGAGGCCATCTTGAAACGCAACCGTCAGATTGTAGAGGAAAATCTAGCCCTTATGGATGCCTGGATTGCTAGAGAACCTAAGGCGTCTTGGGTTAGGCCTGCTAGTGTTTCCACCTCTTTCGTCAAATTAGATGTAAATCGTCCTATCGAAGATTTTGCCTTAGAGCTTCTTCAGGACTACGGTGTTCTTGTGGTTCCGGGTAACCGTTTTGACAAGGAGTCCCATGTCCGCATCGGTTATTGTTGTGATAAGGAAGTCCTTCAAAAGGGCTTAGAAAAACTGTCGCAATTTCTTAATAAATGTTGACAATACCACTAATTTTAAGTAAAATAAACGAGCAAAAATTATATTTATACAGGAGTTTCTTATGAAAAAACTTTTCCTCGGGGCGATGGCTCTCCTTGCTGCCGTAACTTTGGTAGCTTGTGGGTCAAAAAAAGACGCTTACGAATCTATTAAAGAAAATAAAAAACTTGTCGTGGCTGTCAGCCCAGACTATGCACCATTTGAGTTCAAAACATTGGTAGACGGTAAAGACCAAGTTGTCGGGTCAGACATCAAGTTGGCACAAGCTATTGCTGATGAACTTGGAGTTAAACTCGAAGTGACAACAATGAGCTTTGACAATGTCCTCTCTAGCCTTCAATCAGGTAAGGCTGATCTTGCTATCTCAGGTATCTCAGTAACAGCCGAACGTAAGAAAACCTTTGATTTCTCAGATCCTTACTACGAAACACAAAATGCTATCATCGTTCGTAAAGATCAAGAATCTACCTACTCAAGCCTTGATGCTTTCAAAGGTAAAAAAGTAGCCGTTCAAAAAGGTACTATCGAAGAAGGACTTACTAAGAAACAATTGAAGGATTCAACAGTCGTATCACTTACAGCAATGGGTGAAGCCATTAACGAGGTGAAATCTGGCCAGGTTGATGCTGTTGACCTTGAAAAACCAGTAGCAGAAGGTTACGTAGCACAAAATTCAGATTTGGCCTTGGCAAGTGTTGCCCTCAAAGTTGATGATGGTGATGCAAAAGCAGTCGCTATGGCTAAAGGCAACGATAAATTGAAAGAAGCAGTCAACAAAGTCATCAAGAAATTGAAAGCCAATGGTACTTACGACGAGTACATCAAGGATGCTTCTAAATATACAGCAGTTGAATAAATCAGTAGCTAGGGGAGATGACTCCTCTAGTTTTTTTGTATAGGAAAAACCTTGGATAGTTTTTAGTAGACTTAGAAGTCAACTGTAATAGCAAAAATTCCCAAACTTAAAATATATTTCTTGACAGAAAAAGGCTAGTCTTGTATACTTGAATAGAACGTGTAAAATGTTACATTATCTTGAGGAGGTGAATTCAATGTCAAAAACAGTAGTACGTAAAAACGAATCACTTGACGACGCTCTTCGTCGTTTCAAACGTTCTGTGACTAAAGCTGGTACTCTTCAAGAGGCTCGTAAACGTGAACATTACGAAAAACCTTCTGTAAAACGTAAACGTAAATCAGAGGCAGCTCGCAAACGTAAAAAATTCTAATTAAGAATGAAATTAACAGAAAAAAGCTTGAGTATTCTCAAGTTTTTTTCTTTTCATCGAATAAATAAGTCAGTTAGTAGGTATGAGAAACAAAAAATAAGACGTCTGAGATTTCAGACGTCTTAAGTTTCATATGTCTTTAGTTGAACAAATAAAGATTATTTGTTTGCAAGAAGGTCGCGGATTTCAGTGAGCAATTCTTCTTGTGATGGACCTGCTGCTTCAGCAGCTTCCTCAGCTTCTTTTTTGGTAAGAGCTGTTGCTTTACCAGCAGCTTTAACAACGAAGAAGAGAGTAGTACCAACGATGATGAAGTTGATAACTGCGCTCAAGAAGCTACCGTATGCGATACCGTTCCATGACAATTTAGAGAGGTTCTCAACGTTAGCGGCCTTAACAACTGGGTTAAGGATAAGTGGTGTGATGATATCACCAACAAGTGAAGTGATGATAGCGTTGAAAGCAGCCCCCATAACAACGGCTACAGCAAGGTCAAGGACGTTACCCTTGAACAAAAAGTCTTTAAGTTCTTTAATCATTTTGATAATGAATCCTTTCTTTTATTTACTTTTAATAGTCTATCTGATTTTGTAAGTCATGACAAGAGATTTGCTCATGAAAAATCAATTTTATTTTACTTTCATTTTTCATCATGTTATAATTAGGGGTAATGCAATTATGGTAAGATAGGGGGCGATTAGATGGTAATTGATAAAGCTTTAATAGAAGATATTAAGAGTAGTACCAATATCGTCGACGTGATTGGTGAAGTTGTCAGTCTTAATCGCGCAGGTCGTAATTACCTTGGCCTATGCCCCTTCCATAAGGAAAAAACTCCCTCATTCAACGTTATTGAGGATAGGCAGTTTTACCATTGCTTTGGTTGTGGCAAGTCTGGCGATGTCTTCAAATTTTTAGAGGAATATCGTCAGATTTCTTTTCAAGAAAGTGTCAAGGTTCTGGCAGATCGGCTAGGTATCGCAGTTAGTATAGATGCGCCAAGACAAGCCCAGCAGCAAAATTCTCCTAATCAAGCTTTTTATGATCTTCATGAGGATGCGCTTAAGTTTTACCATGCTGTTCTCATGACGACTAAGATAGGAGAAGCAGCGCGTGCCTACCTCTATGAGCGTGGGATGACTGACGAGTTACTCAAGTCCTTTCAGATTGGTCTATCCCCTGACGAACCAGATTATCTCTACCAGTCAGTTTCAAAAAAATATGACGAAGAGGTACTGACAGAATCAGGTCTTTTTAATCTTTCTGAAAGCAATCGCATTTTCGACACTTTTAAAAATCGAATCATGTTTCCGCTCAAAAATGAGTTTGGAAAGACAATCGGTTTTTCAGGACGTGTTTGGACTAAGGAAGATATAGAGAAGGGACAGGCCAAGTACAAAAATACAAGAGCTACCCGTATTTTCAATAAGTCCTACGAACTTTACCACTTGGATCAGGCTAAACCAGTGATACAGAAGACACATGAGGTTTATCTGATGGAAGGGTTCATGGATGTTATTGCTGCCTATAGAGCTGGGCATGTGAATGCAGTGGCGTCTATGGGAACGGCTCTGACTCCTGAGCATGTCAATCGTCTTCGCAAACTAACTAAAAAAATTGTTCTAACCTATGATGGTGATAAGGCTGGACAAAATGCGATTGCCAAGTCTCTGGAACTGTTATCGGATTTTCAAGTAGATATTGTTAAAATTCCAGATAATATGGATCCTGATGAATATCTACAGAAAACATCTGAAGAGGCTTTGGGTAAACTCTTGGTCGAATCCCGCATTTCAGATGTGGAATTTTGGATAGGACAGCTCAAGCCTACCAATGTAGACAATCTTCAAGCAGAGATTGCCTATGTCGAGCAGATTGCTAAGATTATTGCCAAGTCCCCTTCTGTGACGGCACAAAATTCCTACATTTCTAAGGTGGCTGACCTTTTGCCAGATTTTGATTTTTTCCAAGTCGAGCAAGCGGTCAATAACGAACGATTGACTATGAGGAATCAGCAGACGGCTCAATTATCGGCTACTAGTAATAGTGCCTATGAGTCTTCAGCGTCAGGATTCAGAGGGACGGTCAAACTACCTTCTACACCTAAGATTACAGGCCTTCGTCGAGCGGAAAATCAACTCTTCCATCGCATGTTAAATCATCCGATGATTTTGAATGACTATCGCATGAGAGAGGAGTTTTTCTTCCAAACACCTGAGTTAGAGGAGCTTTATCATATTCTGAAGCAAGATGGTCAAATCGATACGGTGGCCTTGTCTGTACTTTCTCAAGAGGTGCAAACAGCCTATTATCAGGTTTTAGAGGAGATTTTGCCACCTGAAACCAGTTTAGAGGAGGTTCAGGCTATCGAAGAGCGTAGAAATCATTTTCTGAGGGAACAGGACTTCCGTAGGCAAAGTAAACAAATAAGAGAATCAAGTAACCACGGTGATGTGGATGCAGCGGTAGAAGCGTTGCAAATGCTCATCGACCAAAAACGAGATATGGAGTAACACATGGCAAAGAAAAAACAAAATACAGCATTTAACGTTCAAGTCGCTGATTTCATCCGTAACCACAAAATGGCTGGTACAGCAATTGATGATGAAGTCACAGAGAAACTAGTTATCCCATTTGTTCTTGATGCTGATGGGATTGATGACCTTTTGGAACGTTTGACAGACGGTGGTATCTCTATCACAGATAAGGACGGAAATCCTTCATCTAAATATGTTGTTGAAGCCCCAAAACCAGAAGAATTGACAGACGAGGAGCTTCTTGGTTCAAACTCAGCTAAGGTCAATGACCCTGTTCGTATGTACCTCAAAGAGATTGGGGTAGTTCCTCTCTTGAGTAACGAAGAGGAAAAAGAATTGGCTATCGCTGTTGAAAATGGTGACTTGGAAGCTAAACAACGTTTGGCAGAGGCCAACCTTCGTTTGGTAGTCTCAATCGCTAAACGTTATGTGGGACGTGGCATGCAGTTCTTGGACTTGATTCAAGAAGGTAACATGGGGCTTATGAAAGCCGTTGATAAATTTGACTACTCTAAAGGTTTCAAATTCTCAACTTATGCGACATGGTGGATTCGTCAAGCAATCACACGTGCCATCGCAGACCAAGCACGTACCATCCGTATCCCAGTTCACATGGTTGAAACTATCAATAAATTGGTCCGTGAACAACGTAACCTCTTGCAAGAGTTGGGACAAGACCCAACACCTGAGCAAATTGCTGAGCGTATGGATATGACACCAGATAAGGTTCGTGAAATCCTTAAGATTGCTCAAGAGCCAGTTTCTCTTGAAACACCTATCGGTGAAGAAGATGATAGCCATTTGGGTGACTTTATCGAGGATGAAGTTATCGAAAATCCAGTAGATTACACAACTCGAGTGGTTCTTCGTGAACAATTGGATGAAGTGCTTGATACCCTTACAGACCGTGAGGAGAATGTTCTTCGTCTCCGTTTTGGTCTTGACGATGGGAAGATGCGTACTTTGGAAGATGTTGGTAAAGTCTTCAACGTTACTCGTGAACGTATTCGTCAGATTGAAGCTAAAGCCCTTCGTAAATTGCGCCATCCAAGTCGTAGTAAACAACTTAAGGACTTTATTGAAGACTAAGATAGTAAATGGAAGGGGCCTGATTGTTAGGCCCTGATTTTGGAGGAAAAGCTATGTCTGAAGTAAAATATACTGAAGCAGAAATTGAAAAAATCAAAGACCGTATCTTGGAAGCCTTAGAAATGGTCATTGACCCGGAGTTGGGGATTGATATTGTCAACCTAGGCCTTATTTACGATATCCGTTTCCAACAAGACGGCTATACTGAAATCGATATGACCTTGACGACTATGGGCTGTCCTTTGGCAGATCTTTTGACAGACCAAATTTATGACGCTATGAAAGAAGTGCCAGAAGTCACTAAGACTGAGGTCAAGTTGGTCTGGACACCAGCATGGACTATCGAAAAGATGAGCCGTTATGCCCGTATCGCCCTAGGTATTCGTTAGGAGAAGGCTTATGAAAACACTGGCTATCGTTGTTCCTTGTTATAACGAGGAAGAGACCATCTATCCTTTTTTAGAGGCTTGTCAGGCAGTTGAACGACAAATGGCCAATCAGTTGACTTTCAACTATTATTTTGTCAACGACGGTTCAAAAGATCGCACCTTAGAGGTTTTGAGACAGGTTTCAAAACAATTTGAGAATGTCCACTATCTCTCTTTCTCTCGTAATTTTGGGAAGGAAGCAGGCTTACTTGCTGGACTTGAGGCAGCCCAAGGTGACTACGTCACAGTTATGGACGCCGATCTTCAGGATCCACCTGAACTTCTTATCGAGATGTATGCCAAAATCCAAGAAGGTTACGACGTTGTCGGGACACGACGTGCAGACCGCAAAGGTGAACCACCTATTCGTTCACTCTTTGCTAAGGCCTTCTATTGGTTGATTAATAAAGTTTCTGATACTGAAATGGTAGATGGGGCGCGTGATTTCCGCTTGATGACTCGTCAAGTCGTTGATGCCATCCTTGAGCTCAAGGAAGTGAACCGCTTTTCAAAAGGGCTCTTTTCTTGGGTCGGCTTTGATGTGGCCTACGTCTCTTATGAAAATCGTGAACGTGTGGCAGGAGAAACCTCATGGTCTTTCTGGAGCCTATTGAGCTATTCACTTGATGGCTTTATCAACTTTTCCGAAGTGCCTTTGAAACTTGCCACTTGGGCAGGAACCTTTTCATTCTTAATTTCTTTGGTTGGAATTTTCTTTGTCGTTATTCGAAAACTAACCATAGGTGGGAGTGTTGCAGGCTGGGCAAGCCTTGTCTCAATCATCCTCTTTATCGGAGGAATCCAACTCTTAGCCTTGGGTATCATCGGGAACTACATTTCAAAGATTTTCCTAGAAACCAAGAAACGACCGGTTTATATTGTTAAGGAGAAGGGCTAAAGAATGATTGAAGAGTTTTTAGGAGTGTTTCATAACTTAAAGGACTACATCAAGAGAAGTAAATTTGTTTTATCTCTTATCTTAGGTGTTTATCTTTTAGTTAATATTAACATCAGTTTAGCTGAGTATCCCTACATTGATGATATAGGCCGTCAAATACTGGGTTATACTGGTTTTTCTGAGCATTACTCTAGATATGTAAGTGAGTTTTCAGCACGTCTTATTCAAGGTGGTGCTCATTTAACGGATCCTGGCCTGACAACCAATATTATCTCAGCTTTTATACTAACATTTGCAAGTACGATATTATTGTTTGTATTGTTTCCATCGAAAAAGGTTACTCCAGTTTTAGCCTTAGCCTCAACTGTAATTGGAATAAATCCTTGGTTTTTAGAGCCTCTGAGCTTTAGGTTTGACAACCCATTTATGTCACTGAGTATTTTAGTGTCAATTCTTCCTTTTATCTTTTGGGAGTCTAGAAAACTATTTAGTATATGTTCGGTTGTATGTATTTATCTTATGTGTAACTCATACCAAGCATCGTCAGGAATTTATATTCTCATGACACTAACACTTCTCTTTTTAGAAGTAGTTTACAGCGGTAAATTGAATATAAAGAGTTTAATCTGCTCAATTTTATCCTATGTTGGGGGTATGGTTTTATATAAAATACAAATTACTATCAAGCCACCAATTTTTGCTGACCAAGGAAAAATACCAAGTTTATTACATCTTCCTAGTATTATGCTTGCGAATGCTAAAGGGTATCTGAAAAATATTTATCTTCAAAGCTCGAAAGTTTGGATTCTGTTATTCCTAGTAATACTTATCTTATTAGTGTTTAATATAGTTAGTAGCAGTAAGCAAAAGAAAATTGTAGCGTTAGCTTTTACGTTTGCTTGGCTAGGTTTAGGAAGTATTTTAAGTTATGGAAGCTACTTAATACTTTCAGAACAATTTTATTTGTTGAGACCCAGATATGAATATGGATTGGGAATCTTTGCGTCCATTGTGTTAGTTATTTCTTTAGGAATAACCAATCGAAACCAGATTATTAATATTTTAAAATCTGTATTTTCTAGTTTACTCATTTTTTATTTCCTTGCTTTTTCATTTATTTATGTAAGCAATTTAAAGCAGCAGAATAATACATTTGAAGTACAAAGTGCTATGCTAGGAAATAGTTTGAATAAGTATTTAAATGATAAAAATAATCTGGTCAATATTAATCATTTTGTTGCTAATTCCCCTATTTATGAAAATGCGACCTCTGTCTATCCAATGATTAGTAGTTTAATTATGCCTAATACTAATGTTTCGTGGGATATGACTATGAGATTTAATGCAATCACAAAATTAAATGTTGATTTTAGACCATTTGATGCAACTACAGTAAATTCAGAGTATAAACAATTAGAAACAACCAAAATGTATAATGTTTATACCAAAGATAATGAACTTTTTGTTGTGATGAAATGATAAATTATATTTTATGAAAGCAGATTTTTTCTGCTTTTTTTGTTAAAATGAAACTGATATTATTGAATTATGAGGAGAAAAATATGATTCTAGTAACAGGTGCAAATGGCCAACTCGGAACTGAGCTTCGTCATCTTCTTGACGAACGTAATGAAGAGTATGTAGCAGTAGATGTGGCAGAAATGGACATCACAGATGCTGACAAAGTAGATGAGGTTTTTGCGGAAGTAAAACCAACCTTGGTATATCACTGTGCTGCTTACACAGCTGTTGATGCTGCTGAGGATGAAGGTAAAGAACTTGACTATGCAATTAATGTGACTGGTACTGAAAATGTCGCTAAGGCTGCTGAAAAACATGGGGCAACGCTGGTTTATATTTCAACAGACTACGTTTTTGATGGTGAAAAACCAGTCGGTCAAGAGTGGGAAGTTGATGACAAACCAGATCCACAGACAGAGTATGGTCGTACAAAACGTATGGGTGAAGAGCTAGTCGAAAAACATGTGTCAAACTACTACATTATCCGTACTGCTTGGGTGTTCGGTAACTATGGTAAGAACTTTGTCTTCACTATGCAAAACCTTGCTAAGACTCACAAGACACTTACAGTTGTTAATGACCAACACGGTCGTCCAACTTGGACACGTACTTTGGCTGAGTTTATGACTTATTTGGCCGAAAACCGTAAGGAATATGGTTACTATCACTTGTCAAATGATGCAGCAGAAGATACAACTTGGTATGACTTTGCGGTTGAAATCCTTAAAGATACTGATGTTGAAGTGAAACCTGTTGATTCAAGCCAATTCCCAGCTAAAGCTAAACGTCCACTTAACTCAACAATGAGTTTGGCTAAGGCTAAGGCTACAGGGTTTGTCATCCCAACATGGCAAGATGCTTTGAAAGAGTTTTACAAACAAGAAGTGAAATAAGAATACTTAATGAGCTTTTTAAGTTAAAAGAGAGAACGTGTGTCATGCTGTTCTCTCTTTTTTCATTGAGAATATGATATAATTAATGGAATATAGTTATCGAAAGAGAGTGAAATAATTGAAAAAAGTGACTGCCCAAAAGGTATTTTTCTGGAATATTTTAGGAAGTATGTCTTCAGCTGCTGTTTCAGTTATACTTCTTTTTATTGTTACACGTGCTTTAAATAGTGCTTCAGCGGATACCTATAGTTTTGCCTATGCGATTGCGAATCTCTTTGTTATTGTAGCAAGTTTTCAAGTTAGAGATTTCCAAGCAACAGATATAAGAGAGAAGTATTCTTTTGATACTTATTTCGTAACAAGGATTATTTCAAACGTTGCAATGGTTCTTCTTTTAGTGACGTATTTAATTTTTAATACTAATACTCACTCAAATATAGGGATAATTTTTTGGGTATCTTTTTTCCGTGTTAGTGAAGCTTTATCGGATGTTTTTCAAGGATTATTTCAACAGAAGGAACGTTTGGATATTGCCGGGAAATCACTGTTTTTGAGAAATACTATTTCAACAATTGTATTTGCTTTAACTCTAGTCATCTCAAAAAATCTATTGTGGTCCGTGATTTCACAAACTATTAGTTCATTTGTTTTTATTGCTCTATTCGATTACCCTCATTCAAAGTTCTTCCATCGCTTAAATCTTATGAGTGTTAAGTCGAGTAATATTATCAATGTATTGAAAGATTGCTTACCTTTATTTATTAATGCTTTTTTGTTGGTCTCAATTTATAATCAGCCTAAGTATGCTTTGAATGATATTTTTAATAAAGGTTTGATTGGAAATGGTGTTCAGCGCGATTTTAGTATTTTATTTACACCAATTTTTGCAATGAATCTTATGATTGTATTTCTTAGACCGATGATTACGCAACTTGCAGTCTTTTTAGAAGAAAAGAAGATTTCTCATTTTGTCACTTACAAGAATAATCTCTTCAAGATTTTATTTGGAACTTGTACATTAATATTTCTAATTGGTGCTTTTATAGCCATTCCAGCTTTGGATATTGTATATGGGACTAACCTTAAACAGTATCAGACTAGTTTTGTTGTTTTGTTGCTTGGAGGAATTGCAAGTACTTTTTCAACTGTATGTGATAACATTTTGACAATATTTAGGAAACAACATTTTTTAGTTATTTCCTTTATTGTAGGCTATATTGTGTCAATCTTAACTGCCAAGCCTCTAGTGTCGAAATTTGAAATTTTTGGAGCCTCATTATCATTTCTTTGTGCGATGATAGCATGGCTACTTGCTTCTCTAGTAATTTATTTTGTAACAAATCCATATACAATCTTTAGAAGGAAAAAATAATTGACATGAAATTTTCTATCATTATTCCAGCATATAATGTGGCAGATTATTTAGAAAACTGTGTAGAGAGTATTCTTAAACAAACATATGATAATTATGAAGTTATAATTGTAAATGATGGTTCAACAGATGAGACAGGTAAAATAGCTGATGATTTGTCATTACAATTTAAACAAATTAATGTAATTCACCAATCTAATGGAGGTGCTTCAAAAGCTCGTAATACAGGGATGAAAGAAGTTGTTGGTGATTATATTTTATTTTTAGATGGTGATGATTTTTGGAGTGATATCTACTTTTTAGATAAGGTTGCTAGTGAACTAAATAAGCAACTAGTAGATGTTGTTATTTTTGGTTATAGTTATTACTATGATAATGAAATTAAAGAGATTCCAGTTTCTCGTTTAAACGACTTAATCGAAGCTACTAATTTTGGATTATTCAATGGTCCTAATTGGAATAAATGTATTTCTAAGGAATTAATTAATAAAGAGTTAAGTTTTCCTGAAGATTTGGTCTCTGAAGATAGTTTGTACTGTTCATCAATAATGAAGATGATGGAAAGTTTTTCTGTAATTAATAGCACTCAGTACATGTATCGTCAGAACAGAGTTGGAAGTTTAACAAATGTAGTGAAAGAAAGAAATGTATTAGATACTCTTAAGGGAATTAGTAGAGGTTTATCTGATGAAAAGTCATTATCTGAAGTTAAACGTAAAGCCCTAAACACCTATTTTACAATTTCCTATATTTCAATTCTTCCTTACGCTAGGCCATATTTATTTAACCAAGAAATACGTGATTTGTTAATTCAATATAAGTATTTGTTGAGAAATTCAAGTCATATAAACAACAAATCATTTAAAATGACAGGTATCTTTGCTTCGATTTTGGGAATTAATATCTCAACAAGGTTATTTTCTCACCTTCTGAAATTTTATAAAAAATAATAGATAGAAAGTATAATATGTCTAATCCAACCGTTTCAGTCATAATTCCTGTATATAACGCACAAGAGGGAATTAAACAATGCCTGGATTCTCTTCTAAATCAATCATTTACAGATTTTGAGATTATTCTGTTAAATGATGGCTCTACAGATAATAGTTTAGAAGTTATTAAAAAGTATGCAGCTGATAATGATTTTATCCGAGTAATTGATAAAGAAAACGAGGGAGTTGCTAAAACCAGAAATAAGGGTATACAACTTGCTGATGGAAAGTACATTGTATTTATCGATAATGACGATTTTGTTGATTCAGATTATTTAGAGCGTTTTTATAATGAAATAGATCAAGAACAACTAGATATTGTTCTTGGTGGTTATAAGCGTGTTAATCAGGAAATGAAGACGCTTTTTAAACAAGATTTAACACAATCTGAATGGTCTAAGTATATAGTCGTTGCACCTTGGGCACGTATTTATCGAACTTCGTTTTTAACAGATAATAATATCCAGTTCTTTGATTATCCAATAGGTGAAGATGTTATCTTCACTTTGACTGCTTACAATCTAACAGAAAGAATTAAAATAATTGATTATAATGGCTATAATTGGTTTTTTAATGAGAAGAGTATATCAAACACATCTCAAAGAGGGTTTAATCCGAATATAGATATTGTGTATTTCTTGAGTCACTTGCTTCAAGTTGCTGGTGATTCAAAATATATTCGCTATTTTATTAAACGATATTACATATGGTACTTACTCTTTTCTGGAAGAGCAGCTTCAAGTTCATCGTTTATGGATCAATATAGAAGAATTAAGCAATGGATTTCTAAAGAAAATCTTGATTCAAATTTAACACCATTATCATCTGAGATAACTGGAGAAAGAATTCAAACAGTTATTTCTGTAATGGCTTTTAGAACTTTGGAACGCTTAAGATTAGTTTCACTGTTTTCGAGATTTTACTGTAAAGGAAAGGAGAAGTAGTTGAGAGTTTTAATGATAATTCCTGCCTACAATGAGGAGGAAAGTATTTTTGACACGGTAACAAGTATTGTGAATTACCGCAAGAAAGTTGATTTTGATTTGGACTATGTTGTTATTAATGACGGATCAACAGATAAGACAAAACAAATTCTGGAAGAGAATCATTTTAATGCTGTTAATCTCGTAATGAATCTTGGAATTGGCGGTGCGGTTCAAACAGGATATAAATATGCACTAGAGCATGACTATGATGTAGCAGTTCAATTTGATGGCGATGGCCAGCATGATATTGAATCCTTGTCAGATTTGCTAGAACCAATTCGAAAAAATGAAGCAGATCTAGTTATTGGTTCTCGTTTTGTTGGTGATGTTAAGTCTGAATTTCAAACAACTTTTATGAGGCGCTTCGGAATTAGTGTTATTTCCAATCTTATCAAATGGACAACTGGACAAAGAGTTTTAGATACAACTTCGGGTTACCGTTTGGCTGATAAAAATGTTATTAAACAGTTTGCTAAGCGTTATCCAATCAAATATCCAGAACCAGAGACTATTGTTCATATTTTGAAACGTAAATATCGAGTTGTTGAACGACCAGCAAATATGTTTGAACGTACTGGTGGTGTTTCTTCCATTACGCCAATTAAATCGATTCGATATATGCTTGAAGTGTGTTCGTCGATTGTTATTGCAGCCTTTATGAGGGAGAGTGAATAATGTCAGTTTTATCTATTGTGATGTTGGTAGCTTCCATCTTTTTCCTTTATCTAGTCATTAGAAATATCAATAAGAACAATATCTTATTTGAACAGGCCTTCATGTGGATTGTCATCAGTCTGGTAATGATTGTTATTTCGATTTTTGATGTTATTCCAGTTTATTTTGCAGGATTACTTGGATTTGAACTGACTTCGAATTTTTTGCTGTCGCTTGCTATCTTTTTCTTATTGGTCATCGCTTTCCTACAAACCATGACTTTATCGAAACAAAAAGAGCAGATTAAACATTTAGTTCAGGAATTATCTATTCTAAAAAGTCATGTAGAAGAGAAAGAGGAAAAGAATGAATGATAATCATACTTGGGTAATTTGCGCTTATGGAGAAAGTGATTATCTTGAAGCCTGTATTCAATCTTTGAAAAATCAAACTCTTTATTCTCAAATTATCTGTTATAGTTCAACGCCACTTGATTCGATTAAGGAACTTTGCCATCGTTATGATATCCCATTTTATACGAAACAAGGTGGGGGGATTGGTAAGGATTGGAATAATGCCATTTCTTTTGTAGGAACAAAATATGCTACTATCGCCCATCAGGACGACTACTATGAGCCAAGATATGCAGAAAAAGTATTGGCCAAGATGGAAAAAACTAGTGATGTTCTAATCGGATATTCTGATTATTTTGAAGAAAAAAATGGTCTTAAGATCCCTGCAAATACAAACCTCAAGATTAAAACCTTGATGCTAAAAACAATGAATCTTTTTCCTAGTAGTCATTTTTGGCGTAACCGCGTAATGGCCTTTGGTAATCCAATTTGTTGTCCAGCTGTCACCTATAACCTTGAAAAATTGAAGAATTTCTATTTTGATGAGGGAATGAAGGTCAGCCTTGATTGGTATGCTTGGTATAAGATTAGTGAATACAAGGGACGTTTTGTTTATGTGTCAGATAAGCTAATGTGTCACCGAATTCATGAGGAATCTGAGACTTCTAAGACTATTGCTGATAATACTCGTAGTAAAGAAGATTTGTATATGTACCAACTCTTTTGGCCAAAATGGATAGCAAATATTCTTATGAAACAGTATGTAAAAAGTCAGAAGACGAATAATTGATGGAGAAATAAAAATAGATGAAAAATAATATCTTTAATAGAGTCAAACCTTATTTGATCATGATAGTATTTTCACTCATTTTTCTTTTTCCTTTTTTGTTTTCAAAAGGAAGTTTATATGGTGATGATTTACATTTTCATTTGGATAGAATGTTAGGTTTATCAAATATTTTTGATAGCCCAATTAATTTTAAAACATTCTACAATAGTGGTCAGGGAATTAATTTCTTTTACCCATTTTTAATCTACTATCCTTTTTATATAATTTTTAGTTTTGTTCATAGTATATGGTTTGCGTGGTACTTTTATCTGTTTATCATAACATTTATAACACTATCTATTTCTTTTTTCTCAGCAACTAGTGTTTCAAAATCAAAAATTGTTGGTTACTTATTTGCAATTATATATACATTTAGTACATATCGTAGTTATAATATTCTAATTAGGTTTGCCACGGGTGAAATTTTAGCTATGGCGTTTTTACCCTTGATATTTGCTGGTGCATACCAAGTTTTTAAAGGTGATTATAGAAAATGGCCAATGTTATCTATTGGTATGACATTGCTAGTCTACTCTCATTTATTATCTGTTTTTATAGCTACCTTATTACTTACGATTTACTTTTTGATATTTTTGATTTGTGCTGATGAAAGAAAAAAGCGAATAATGGCTCTTATTAATGCAGTATTATCTTGTACTTTGATGTCATTATTTCAAATAGTTCCACTGATTGAACAAATACTATTTACAAAGTTATCATCACCAGTTACTTTTCCATTAAATAATCAACTATTTAATTTTAAACAGTTGATTATGGTTAACTTAGTCAATCAACTAGATAAGCAAGTTGGGTTTGTTCTTTTTATTTCTGTAGTAGTTATATGTCTCAGATTACGATATATAGAAAAAATGTGGCGTATTCTTTTTGTAATTAGCTTATGCTTACTATTAGCCACTACTTGTTTAGTGAATTGGGAGAAATTCCCTTTAGATTTGCTTAAAGTAATACAATTTCCGTGGCGTTTAAATGGCTTTACAACAATATTTTTATCTTATCTGTTAGCCGTTGTTCTTTTAAACTTAAAGAAATATATTTATGTTTCATTCATGATTCTAGCTATATTTATGAATACTGTTATTGTGATGAGGACATGTAATCTTCTTGCTGAAGAGCCGGTTAAAGTTGCTTTTAGAGAATTATCAGAGAGAAATGATTATTATAAATTAACACATTCTGTGTTTGTTCCGGATTATACAAATGAAATAAGTAAAGGAACTAAGACAAATATTATTCCCGATGATCCAAGGTGGAGAGTTGTCCAACATGAAGTCTATTTAGACAAACAGTTGGTTAATAGTGTACAGAGTAGTTATTCAGCTAGTGCTGCTACCTTCCAGTTTACTAATAGTCGTAACAAATCAGAAATAGCTTACCTTCCAGTTTATTTTTATAAAGGTCAAAAAGTATATTTAGATGGTAAAAAAGTAGTGAGCTCGTTAAGTGAATGGTCTTCAACTGCCGTAGCAGTTCCACCAGGAACTCATATATTAAAAGTGACTTATTCTTATACTTTGTTAGCTAAACTTTCATTTACTATTTCGCTATTTTCAACTTTTATATTTTTGTTAATTTATATAAGAACTAAAACAGAAAATAACTATTGTATAAATGATTAACACAGAAAATCAGTAAAAAGCAGAATTGTATTCTGCTTTTTTTGTTACTCAATAGCAAGAGGACTTTTTCTTTTTTGTATAAACTATAGTATAATTAAGGTGGTATGCACTTTCAAAGATTACTACTTTAGTCAATCTTTGAAGCTTAGTAATATTAGTAATTTTCAGGTACTAATTGATATTTTGTTAAACAAAATGGATGGAAAAATGAATAATTTAATCTCAGTGGTTGTGACTTGTTACAATCATGAAAAGTATATTGAGCAGTGTCTGCGAAGTGTTTTTAATCAGACCTATACTAATATCGAATTAATCGTTTTGGATGATGGTTCGACGGATAGTTCAACTCAAATTATCCAAGAGGTTTTGAAGGATTCACCTTGTGAGACGAGATTTGAAACTCATGAAAATCTTGGGGTAGTAGAGAATCGAAATTTAGGACTCGAGCTTATTAGAGGTGACTATTTGCTATTTGTAGATAGTGATAACTACCTCGATGCGGATTATGTGGAACAGTTGTACAGTAAGTTGACGGAAACAAATGCTGATATTGCGTACTGTGATCTTTTTAATCCAGAAAAAGAAGAGTTCTACCTTAAAAGCCGTGAATTTGACCTAACTGCCTTTCTAAATGCTAGTTTTATTGATAACTGTTCTTTGATTCGTAGAAGTATTATTGGAAATGCTCGTTATGATGAGATGTTAAATCGTAAAAAGCTTGAAGATTATGACTTTTTATTGAACTTAATCATTAATAACGGTGCTAAAGCGGTATATCAACCAAGCACTAAGCTTAATTATCGTGTCTTTGAAACAGGATCAATTTCTGGACGTGACTCCGTTCGCTACCATTATGAAATCTATCTTGACATTCTTGAGAAGTACCTTGATAAGCTTCCTCATGAAATTTACAAGGCAGTTTGTGAGAACCTCATGGTTTTGGAAGAGCGGTTGGACAGCTTGCTTAAACATCACGATGATGTGACAGACTATGTTAATCGCTTGAAAAAAGAACGTGATCAACTTGAACGAAGAAAGTATACACAATCTAAGCAATTGAAGGATGCCCATAAAGAAATGGAGCTTATCCGAAGTTCACTGTCATATCGTTTAGGTAACGCCCTTATTACACCTATAAAGACAGCAGGAGAAATTGCGAAGAATCCAAAGGCTATTAAAAATTATTTGAGAGCTTTAAAAGTCAAAGTGATACAGTTACGTCGTCGAATGACACCTCTTAAGGTTCGCCAGTTACGACGTCTCAGAAATAGTCAACGCTCCGCCTTGTCACATAATGGTAAGAAAGCGTTGGTTTATGTTATTTTTGAGTCTGAAGCTCGTCTTCAAGAATACAAATTACGTTTCTTACAAGCCTTGGCTCCATTGGTAGATGATGTTATTGTCGTTGTCAATGGGCAGCTTCACGATGATGATATTAATACCCTTGAGGCCTACGGTAAGGTTTTGACTCGTGATAACAAGGGATATGATACTGCGGCCTTTAGAGAAGGGATTTTTGCCTTTGGTAAAGACAAGCTTAAAGATTACGACCAGCTCCTCTTGGTGAATGATACTAACATTGGTCCGATGAGAGATTTGTCTCAAGTATTCCAGGAAATGGCTGACAAGCAGCTAGATTTCTGGGGAATTTCTTTTGGAGAAGAGCAAGAAGATGTTACTAAGGAGAATCCTTATGGCTACATTCCAAAGCATCTTCAATCTTATTTCCTAGTTATTGAAAAGCTCATGCTAAATGATGATGCCTTTTATGAGTACTGGACGCATTTGACGGATACAGATTCTCGTGATAAGGCTATTGGTCGACATGAGACACGTTTTACCAAGCATTTTGCTGATTTAGGTTATCGTTATGATGCGGTTGTGCAAGAATACGAAGATTCTGCCATGTATATCCACCCGCATAAGATGCTCAAAGCAGGTAGTCCTTTGGTGAAATACACGGCTCTGAAAAATTATGATGAAGACCAGTTCTTGTGGCAAGGTCTGGATCGTGATTCAGAAGTCCCTGACTTGTTAGAGTTTATTTCAGAAGAAACAGATTACCCAGTGTCGATTCTGGAAAATATTGTGAATAAATTTAAGGCGGTTCCACGTGATCAATATATTCTATTGATTGATGGGGTTGAAAATATTATTCCGCAATGTACCCGTTACCGTGTCTTGAATAAGGCAGAGCAATTACGTAAGCATGGTTTTGCAGTCAAAGTTGTTAATCTATCTGATTTCCAACTATCGATGGCTCAAAACGCTAGTCACATCATTATCTACCGCTCACCAATTTCACCTGAACTTTTGCGTCTCTGTCATTTGGCTAAGGAATATGGAAAACCTGTCTTTTTTGATATTGATGACTTAGTCTTTGATACGGTTTATACAGACCAATTAAGTTATACGCAAGGGTTGAATTCGGTTGAAAAAGGAAACTATGATGCAGGTGTTCAAAATTATGGCTATATGCTAGAAAATTGTGATGGTGCTATTACTTCGACTAACCAATTGCAGGAGGAGTTGTATAAGTATCAAAGTAAGGTTTTACTTAATCGCAACTTGGCTTCTGATGACTTAATCGCTATTAGTAGTCAATATATTAAAGATTATTCTCAAACATCTGACATTGTTAAGATTGGTTATTTCTCTGGTTCGATTAGTCATAATGAGAATTTTGAATTGATTAAGCCAGCTATTAAGCAATTGCTTAAAAAATACAGCAATGTACAATTACATATTGTCGGGATTCTTGATATTCCAGAAGATATGAAGCCCTTTGAAAATCAAATTGTAACTCACGATTATGTGGACTGGGACAAACTGCCTGCCTTGATTAGTGAGGTTGATATTAACCTAGCACCGCTTGTGGATTCTATCTTTAATCGTGCGAAATCTGAGATTAAATGGATCGAAGCTGCTTTGGTGAAAGTACCAACAGTAGCAAGTAGGATAGGAGCCTTCTCAGATATGGTTGTAGATGGTGAAACAGGATTGTTAGCTACTGACGAACAGTGGTTCGACAAGCTAGAAACCTTAGTGTTATCTCCAGAATTAAGACAGAAAATAGCAGAAGCTGCTTATCGTACTGTTCTTGAAAATTGTACCTTAAGCAAGAAAGATGATATGGTGACTTATTTTGAACAGAATTAAACAAATAAAAGTTGAAAATTTATTTTTCATTTTAGCGACGATTTTTATATTCTCATTTATGTTTGTATTGCCAATTAATCGTGTGCCAGATGAAACAAACCACGCGCGTATGACTTGGGAGACCTTCCATAAACCAACCGATACATCATTTAAGTGGATGGATGAGATTCCAAGTAATGATAAGGTTAAGTTAGCGGAATATAAACAGATTTTTGCTCAAAAAATTGATATGAGTAAAGAACCCTTTCAATTTGGTGTGAGCTTAAAAACAATCTCCTTTATTCCACAGTTGATAGGGATGGCGATTGGAAGTTGGATTAGTCCCACAGTTGGGATGATCATCTATATGGGGCGTATCTTTAATGCACTAGCATATATACTAGGGATTTACTTTTTAATACGTTATTTCAAGTATGGAAAGACTGCCTTAATGTTTATTTCACTTTTACCTATTATGGTTCAGCAAGCTTCATCACTTTCTTATGATGTGATGAACTACTTGGAAGTGATGTTGGCTCTTGGTTTTATCACTAATCTTGCCTATTCTAAACGTTTTACCAATCGTAATTTTATACAGGTGATAGGGCTTGCGATTTTGCTTCTAGCAACCAAGCCAAATAATATTTTATTGTTGGGCTTGATTCCCTTTGTGCCTTTTGAGTTTGAAGGTGCCTTAGCCTTTCTAAATCGTCCAGTGCAAGCCGTTAAGACCTTTATTTCAAAATATAAAGCAGTTTTCTACCTTCTCTTTGTAGTAGGCCTTGTAGTGGTTCTTCAGTTCTTAATGAAGAATCAGGGCGGTCTTCGTCATTATGGTGAGGTTTTGCTTAATACACTCTTTAATACTGACTTGAATGACAATTTGAATGGTATTTTGTCGCTTGGTATGTTCGGCTATCTTGGTAACCTGACTTTGCAAATGCCACTTTGGTTAATCTTTATTGATATCGTAGTTCTTACTATTTTATTCCTATCAAGTAAGAAGGATTTCTTTACAAAAGATTTTGCTAATGCCTCTTGTATTCTCTTCCTACTAGAGGTTCTAGCTGCTGTTACAGTAATGTATATTGCGTGGACACCGATTGTTCTTGGACAGGGAGCTAATATATCAGTTGGTGCTCAAGGACGTTATTTTACGCCATTTATCATTCTCTTGTTACCGTTAATTGCTAATGCAGCTAAAGTTGATTTAGCTCAACAGAAAAGATTGAAGATAGTAACTATTACTTTGATTGCAAACTTCCTAGTTGCTATGTATTTGATTCTTTTCCATTACTGGGGGGTATTTGCATAATTTATGACTAAGACAATTTTATTTATATCTCCGACGGGGACTCTGGATAATGGTGCCGAAATTTCGATAGTCAATCTTATGAAATTTCTAGTGAAAAAAGGCTATCGTGTATTAAACGTCTTTCCTGATTACAAGGTGCCCTCTCAAGAGGATTATCAAGCAGAACTTCAGAAAGCAGGGATTGAAACCTATGGTCTTTCAGCTGTTAAATGGTGGTGGGAAGAAGCACCGGGTGGTTCGCCAGGAAATCATTTTTTGCGAGTGAAGTCTTATAATAGGAATGTCAAAGATATTCGAAAGATTATTGTGGAGAACACGGTAGACCTTGTTATTAGTAATACAGTAAATGTTTTTCAAGGTGCGCTTGCTGCAACTTTTGAGAATGTCAAACATTTTTGGTTGATTCATGAATTTCCTGAGGGAGAATTTGGTTATTATAAAGAAAAGCTTGATTTTATAGACAAGTTTTCTGATGAGATTTTTGCTGTAACAGGAGCGTTGACCGAGGATTTACAAAAGCATTTCCCAAATAGGAAGATTTATTCTTTTGCACCCTATACTCAAATTGAAACTAAAGAAGGGTTGGCACTTGAATCCAACGACCACCATCGTATCGTTTCAGTTGGTCGCTTGACTCAGAGAAAGAATCAGCTTGAGTTGATTAAAGCTTTTCAAATGCTTAATCTAGCAGGCACTGAACTTGTATTTTTAGGTGCATGGGATGAGGATTACAAACAAGTTTGTGATGATTATATTGCAGAACATCATTTAGAAAAGATCTCATTTTTAGGGTATTTAGATGACCCTTGGTCAGAGATTACTGATAAGGATTTAGCTGTTTTTCCATCTAGCATGGAAACGTTTGGTCTGGTTTATGTTGAGTCTGTTTTAAATGGTATTCCAACAATTTTATCAGATAATGCGGGACATAAATCTGCTTTTGAATATATGAATGAGCAGGGGCATATCTATCCACTGGGTGATTTAGATGCTTTAAAAAGAACTATTTTAGAGGTCCTTAATGGCTTTAATCAGGAGAAACTTGAAGCAGTAAAAGCTGTTCCTAGTTTGAAAGAGAGATACTCTCTGGAGAGTGTTTATGCTAATATTACTGAAAAACTTGAGGATGATGAATTGCGTTATAAGAAAGTAAATCAGAAAGATGTAGCTTTTCTCAACAGCCGAAAAGCTCTAGTACAGAGTGTAAAATCTGCTGTGAAAAAATTATTTCAGCTTAAAAAAATGAATTAATAGAAAAATCTAGTTATCTATGATTAAGAACAAGAAGGCCGTTTTTGACGGGCCTTTTTGTTTTACTCGTTCTGTCTAATCATGCAAAATGCCTTTGAAAATGGTATAATAAGAGCTACTATGTATAATTCTGTGTATTTGCGAGCTGTGACGAATGGAGGTAATCTTTGAAAGATATTTTTATCATAGGTAGTAGAGGTTTGCCTGCTCAATACGGTGGCTTTGAGACATTTGTTGAGAAATTAGTCTCGCATAAGGTATCGCCTAGAATACGTTATCATGTGGCTTGTTTATCGGATGAACGTACAGGCAAACATTTTGATTATAAGGGTGCAGATTGTTTTACGGTCAATCCTCCTAAGCTAGGTCCTGCGCATGTTATAGCTTATGATATGATGGCTATCAATTATAGCTTGAAACTTATAAAAAAAGAGGGAATTGAAGCACCGATTTTTTATATTTTAGGAAATACCATTGGTGCTTTCATTGTTCATTTTGCCAAGAAAATTCAGTCCGTTGGTGGTACTTTGTTAGTCAATCCTGACGGTTTGGAATGGAAACGTGCCAAATGGTCTAAGCCCGTTCAAAGCTATCTCAAATACTCTGAAAAAGAGATGACAAAGTATGCTAATTTGATTATTTCTGATAATCGAGGCATTGAGACCTATATTCAAAATACTTATCCATGGTCTAGTACGACTTTTATTGCCTATGGAACCGACTTATCTAAGACGACTTTGACTGCTGAAGATACCTCTGTTCGAGATTGGTATCAAAAATGGCAGACGCAAGAAAAAGAATATTATTTGATATTGGGGCGTTTTGTACCTGAAAATAATTACGAAACTGCGATTCGAGAGTTTATGAAGTCCTCTACAGAGCGTGATCTTGTTATCATCTGTAATCATGAAGGGAATGCTTACTTTGATGAATTACGACAGATAACAGGATTTGATAAAGATAAACGTGTGAAGTTTGTAGGGACAGTCTATGATCAGGAATTGCTTAAGTATATTCGAAACCAAGCTTTTGCTTATATTCATGGACATGAAGTAGGTGGAACGAATCCAGGTTTACTAGAGGCTTTGGCTCAAACGGACCTCAACCTTATTTTTAATGTAGACTTTAACCATCAGGTTGCTCAAGATACTGCCTTGTATTGGAACAAAGAGGATGGGAATTTGTCTAAGCTTATTGATTCTGTAGATGGTCAAGTGTCGTTTGAGGACTTGGGAAATGCTGCTAAAGCAAATATGAAAGAAAATTACACCTGGGAAAAAATCGTGGGTGAATACGAGGAGCTGTTTTTATCATGAAAGTAACTATTCTCATGTCCACTTATAACGGTGAGAACTTTCTAGCGGAGCAAATTGAAAGTATTCAGCAGCAAACTTATACTGATTGGACCTTGTTAATTCGTGATGATGGTTCTAAAGATAAAACGAGAGATATTATCAAACGTTTTGCTCTAGAAGATAATCGCATTGTCTTCATTAATCCAAATCAAACTGAGAATTTAGGTGTTATAAAGAGCTTTTTCACACTATTGAAGCATCAAAAATCAGATTACTATCTTTTTTCAGACCAGGATGACACCTGGCTACCAGAGAAGTTATCTCTTCAGCTTGAGGAAGCGAGTAGATACCCATCTGATAAACCACTTTTGGTATACACGGATTTAAAGGTTGTGAACCAAGATTTAGAGGTGCTCCATGAGAGCATGATTCGTACTCAATCTGACCATGCTAATACTAAGTTGGTTCAAGAAATGACAGAAAACACTGTTACTGGCGGTGTGTCGCTAATTAATCATGCTCTAGCCGAATTATGGACTGGCGAGGAACCCAATGAGCTTCTGATGCATGACTGGTATTTAGGTTTGCTTGCTTCAGCTTTTGGTCATCTGGTCTATATTGATCAACCAACAGAGCTTTACCGTCAGCATGCAGATAATGTCTTGGGTGCTAGAACTCTTCGGAAACGTATGCAGAATTGGATTCGACCTCAGACTTTATTTAATAAATACTGGAAGTTGATCAAGGCTAGTCAGAGTCAGGCGGAAAACCTTCTTTCTTTGCCACTGGATACTGAAAGTAGGGAGTTGGTCGAAAACTTTGTAACGATTATGGATCAAGGATTGAGAGAGCGTTATCATCGTTTGAAAACATATGGTTATCGTAAAAACAGGGCTTTTCATACCTTTGTATTTACGAGTTTGATTTTGACAAAATTCATGTATAAGGAGGACTAAATGAATTTCTTTAGTCAGAAAAATAGGATTTTACTTAAGGAACTGATTAAAACGGATTTTAAATTGCGTTATCAAGGTTCTTTGATTGGTTATCTTTGGTCTATTTTGAAACCTTTGATGATGTTTACAATTATGTACCTTGTCTTTGTTCGTTTCTTGAGATTTGATGATGGGACACCACACTATGCAGTAGGATTGCTTTTGGCTATGATTTTTTGGGGCTTCTTTACAGAGGCTACCAATATGGGGATGCTTTCCATTGTTTCACGAGGGGATCTCTTACGTAAACTAAACTTTCCAAAACAAACAATTGTTATCTCATCTGTACTAGGAGCTGCGATTAACTTTTTGATTAACCTTGTGGTTGTTTTCGTATTTGCTTTGATTAATCATGTTCCTATTGGTTTTAATACCTTGGTTATCATTCCTCTTTTCATTGAGGTACTATTGATGGCAATGGGAGTTGCTTTTATTTTATCAGCACTCTTTGTTAAATATCGTGATATTGGTCCAGTCTGGGAAGTAGTACTTCAGGCAGGTATGTATGCAAGTCCAATTATCTACTCAATCACTTATCTTCTTCAAAGAAATCAAGAGTTTGTTGCAAAGATTATGATGCTTAATCCTATTGCTCAGATTTTACAGGATATGCGTCATTTTATCATTGACCCAGTTAATCCAAGAGGATGGGATATTATCAACAATAAGTTGATTGCCTTTGTTCCTTATGCGATTCCTGTAGTGATTTTTATCATTGGTTTCCTTGTCTTTAATCGAAATGCTAAACGATTTGCGGAGATTCTATAATGTCAAATAATATTGCTGTAAAAGTAGATCATGTAAGTAAGTATTTTAAATTACCAACTGAGGCGAGTCAGAGTTTGAGAACGACTCTAGTCAATCGCTTTAAAGGAATTAAAGGGTATACTGAACAACATGTCTTAAAAGATATTTCTTTTGAAGTTGAAAAGGGTGATTTCTATGGAATTGTTGGACGTAATGGTTCTGGTAAGTCAACGCTTCTAAAAATTATTTCTGAGATTTATGTTCCAGAGAAAGGTAAAGTTACTATTGATGGTAAGTTAGTATCTTTCATTGAACTTGGGGTTGGATTTAACCCCGAATTGACTGGTCGTGAGAATGTCTATATGAATGGTGCTATGCTTGGATTTTCAACGGAAGAAGTGGATGCCATGTATGATGACATTGTAGACTTTGCTGAACTTCATGATTTCATGAATCAAAAGTTGAAGAACTACTCAAGTGGTATGCAGGTTCGTCTAGCCTTTTCAGTGGCTATCAAGGCTCAAGGTGATATTCTTATCTTGGATGAAGTCTTAGCCGTAGGTGACGAGGCCTTCCAACGTAAGTGTAATGACTATTTCATGGAACGTAAGCAATCTGGAAAGACAACTATCTTAGTTACCCATGACATGTCAGCAGTTAAAAAATACTGTAATAAAGCAGTTTTAATTGAACATGGTTTAGTCAAAGTTGTAGGTGACCCAGATGAAGTTGCTAACCAATATAGCTTTGATAATGCTGCTGGTCAAAAGGTTTCAAACGACGACGTTGTTGTTGAAAATCCTAAAATCACTGATTTACAAGTAAAACTCTTGAATGACAATATTATCAGTCCTGACCAAGATATTTCATTTGAGATTTCATATGATGTCAATGAGGATATTGAGACCTATATTGCCTTTTCATTGACAGATATTGACCGTGGTATCTGGATTTATAATGACAATTCCATGGACAATAAAACGAGTGGTTCTGGAAGAAAAACACTCACATATAAATGTAGTCTTGCCCATCTTAATAACATTAAGCTTAAGCTTCAGGTTTCTGTTCGAGATAAGGAGGATCAGATGATTGCTTTTGCTGATTCAGATAATTCACCAGTTATTCTCTTGAATCGAACTGATATTGAAGATGATGATAAGTCTGCTAAAGATTCTGCAACCGGAATGGTTCAGAGAAATGGAAAATGGGAGATTCAAGAATAAATGAAACGTCTCTTATTGTATGTTCATTATAATAAGTACGACGAATTAAGTGGTCATGTGCTCTACCAATTGGAGCAACTTCGACCACTTTTTTCTAAACTTATTGTGATTTCAAATAGTCAACTAACGGAATCGGCAACATTAACTCTCAAAGAGCTTGGCATAGATGAAGTTATCCAGAGAGAGAATCTGGGCTTTGATTTTGCAGCCTGGAGAGATGGTATGGCTCATGTTGGATTTGAAGATTTAACAGATTTTGATTCCGTTACTCTCATGAATGATACTTGCTTTGGTCCTCTTTGGGATATATCTGATATCGTTGAAGGATTTGAAAAGCGTCCGAATGTTGACTTTTGGGGGATGACGAATTTTAGAAAGACTAAATATTTCGATGAGCATCTGCAAAGTTATTTTATATCTTTCAAAAAACATGTTGTCGATTCAGAAACCTTTCAACAATTTTGGACTTCTATAAAGACTTTTACCGATGTTCAAGATGTTATTGATAATTATGAAACTAGGGTTACTAGTGTTCTTCTTGAAGCTGGTTACCGTTATGATGCTGTCTTTAATACCGTTTCTGAAGAGACTGACGATTTAATTCATCCTGATTTTTCTTACTATAGACCGATAAGTACACTTGAACATAAGGTACCGTTCATTAAACTAAAATCATTTACTGACAATGAAAAAAAGGGAAGACTACTTTTAGACTATATTACTAAGCTATCGGCATATCCAGTAGCACTAATTAAGTCCCATCTTAACAGCTACCATTCGCCAGATAGCTTAGTCATTTTAGATGAAAAAATCATCGAACCCTCATTTCATTCGGTAAGTGGGAAAGGCTATCATTCGGCTATCCATGTACATATTAGTGACCTTGAGAGACTAAAAGTTTTCTCTGATAAAAAGTTATCTGCCTTTTATTATTTCACTTTATCAAGCCATTTGGATAAAAATATCGTTGAGAACACCTTATTAAATAGCTTTGATAAAGATAGATTTCAGCTAGTCTCACAAAGATTTGATAATCATTACCATGCCTTAGTATCCTTGGCATCTCAGCTTAGCGAGTATGACTTTGTTGGGCATTTTCACACAGAAGACTTTGGAAATGAGGGCAAACTTGTTGATGAAGCTACAAGACTTGCTTTAGTGGATATGTTATTAGATGAAGAGAAAGTGGCATCAATCTTTGACCATTTTCCAGAGGTTGGTCTGGTTTTTGCTGATTTATCAAAAGAACTCTATTGGACAGATGCAATTTGTGCCTTAAATCAAGAACAAACTGTTAAACTAACTGACGAATGTCAAAAAGTAATCAATCATTCGCTTCATATTTTTCAAGGTTCTATGTGGTTATCAAAAGATTTTCTAGAAAAAATTATTCTTAAGGATAAGCAAGCTTTCTATGACTTTGATGAGGATACCCTTTCTTATCTTTTCTATCGAAAAGCCTGGGATCTAGGAATTGATTATCGTATTATTGCTTCAGGAAAAATATCTTTTGCAGAACGTTATAAGCTCCATCTTATTGAAATGTCGCAGGTAGCAGAACCACTGACGTTAAAGAAAAAATTTTCAGCATACCGGAAAGCTTTGTTAAAAAAATTGGGTTTAAAAAAATCCTCAGCTGTGTAACTTCCCCCTCCCACTTGCGAATAAGTAAGTAGGAGGTTTTTTCTTATGTATAGTATTGTAGCTGAGGAGTCGGGGCTTTTGCCTCGTGAACGACTCTTACAGAAGGGAGCAGAGGTCTTGTCTGACCAAGAGCTGTTGGCGATAGTGCTGCGGACGGGGACTAAGTCTGAGTCGGTCTTATCTATGGCCAATCGTATTTTGAAAGGGATGACGAGTTTGGCGGATTTGTCTCGTTTGTCCTTGAAAGAGCTTCAGGAGATTCCTGGTATTGGGCGTGTGAAATCCATTGAACTGAAGGCTATGGTGGAGTTGGCTAAGCGGATTGAGAAGGCTGAGCTAGCGCGTTCTGAGCAGATTATGTCCAGTCAGCAGGTGGCGCGTCGTATGATGTTGGATATTGGGGACAAGCCTCAGGAGCATCTGGTGGCTATCTATTTGGATACGCAGAATCGTATTATTCAGCAAAAGACGGTCTTTATTGGTGGGGTCCGTCGTTCGATTGCTGAGCCACGTGAGATTTTACATTATGCCTGTCATCTGATGGCAACGTCTTTGATTGTGGTTCACAATCATCCTTCGGGGGAAGCCTATCCTAGTCGTAATGATATTGATTTTACTCAAAAGATTAAGCGGTCCTGTGACGACTTAGGGATTTGTCTGCTTGATCATCTGATTGTTGGAAAATCAACTTATTATTCCTTTCGTGAGGAGAGGGAGGATTTTGAACTTTAAGGAGAGTCTATCAGTTAAAGACACAAGAAAAGCAACTGAATGCAGTATCAGTTGCTTTTAAAGTTCATTTACGACGTATTCAAAGAGTTTAAGGTCTTCTTCACGTTTGTGTAGGAGAAGCTCTGGATGCCACTGAACACCAAGGTAACGAAGGTCTGGAGTGTTTGATTCAACAGCTTCGATAGTGTTATCCTCAGGGTCACGCGCAATGACACGGAGGTCAGAGGCCAAGTGCTTAATACTCTGATGGTGGAAAGAGTTGATAGAGGTTTCACGACCGTAGATCTCCGCTAACTTACTGTGTTCGTCGATAATCATCTCATGGAAAAGGTAATCAGAAGGCTTGTCCTGCCAGTGTCTTTCAATGTCTTGGTGGAGACTACCACCAAGGGCAACATTCATGAGTTGTGTTCCACGACAGATTGAAAAAATCGGTTTTTTCTGTTTGGTAGCTTCTTCGATTAAGGCCATCTCAAAGAGATCACGCTCGAGGAAAAAGTCATCCTCACTGGCATGATTTTCTTCGTTGTAGAATTTAGGGTCAACGTTTTGACCACCGATGAGGACAAGCTTGTCAATCATGGAGATATAGGTTTTAGCTTCCGAAGGATCAGATACTGGTAGAAGGATTGCTAGACCACCAGCTTTTTGAACTCCTTCTACGAAGCCAGATGGGGCATAAGACCAGTGGATATCTTCATGGGCTGGATTAGGCCTTACATTAGCTGTGATACCGATAATTGGTTTAGTCATTGTTTCTCCTTGATTTTTCTTCTTCTTTCATGAAATAGAGTAGGGTTTGTAGCTCACTCGTCAGGTCTACGTACTGGACAACCACGTGGCGTGGCAGATTGAGGTTGACTGGAGAGAAGCAGAGAATGCCTTCGATTCCAGCATCAACCAAAAGCTCAGCCACTTCCTGTGCCTTGACTGATGGCACTGTCAGGATGGCCGTTTTGATATCTTCCTGGGCAATCTTTTCCTTGATTTGAGAGATACCATAGATAGGAATCTTGTCCTCAGTCTCGCTTCCTACCAGTTCGTTATCGTCTGTATCAAAAGCCATAACCAGCTGCATGCGGTTACGTTCTTGAAAACGGTAGTGTAGAAGAGCACGCCCGATATTTCCCACTCCTACAAGGAGTACCTTAGTTGTCGCATTATCATTAAGGAGTTCAGCGAAAAATGTCATCAGCTTACTAACGTCATAACCAAAACCACGACGACCCAATTCACCAAAATAGGAGAAGTCACGACGCACAGTAGCAGGGTCAATTCCAATAGCTTCAGCAATTTGTTTGGAACTTGCTTTGTCGATATTTTCACGATGGAATCGTTTGAAAATTCGATAATAGAGAGAGAGACGTTTAGCTGTGGCGTTTGGAATGTTTTTCTCAAATGTCATTGATCGCTTTCCTTTCTTCAATTAGTATGATTCTCTTATATTTTAAGAAAAGTTTGTGAAGATTGCAACAAAATAGTGTAGATGAGGCGATATAAAAAACCTATCACATGGATAGGCTATTTCTATGTAGTAAGAAAAAATTTAGACTTCTTCTTGCTCGAAAACGTTACGATCAACCAAACTCTGCATCAAGAAGTAGAATTTTTCTTGTAAGATGTGGTGGTCTTCATTTTTAAAGATATTAACGTTACGAAGGCCAGATTTGTCTGTGATAGACAATTTGAAGCCTGTCAAGTCTTTGTTAATAGTGATTTTGAGTGGGAAACCTTCGCCTGAGTTAGGCACTTTTTCGAGAAGACGGTGCAACTCGTAGTTTCCGATTTTATTTTGCACAAAAGTCGTATCACGTAGAGTGAATTTTTTGACATTAGGACTGATGGTGTAACGGTACTTACAGTCAGTCAAATGAATGCTTTTTTCAAATGCCATGTTAGTCTCCTATGATTTGATTAAGTTTTTCTGCTAGGGCCTGGAGTTCTTCAGCGGTATTTTCCTCTGATAAACTAATGCGAATGGCTGTTTTTAGCTTGTCAGAATCCTTGCCATAGAGGGCCTGGATGACATGGCTTGGATCAACAGTTCCAGCAGTACAAGCAGAACCTGTTGAGACAGCAAAGCCTGCTAGGTCTAACAAGGTTAAGAGAGGGCCGTTTTCCTTATCAGGAAAACTGATGTTGATGACGTGAGGTAGGCTAGGTCCTACACCATTGATTTCATAAGGAATGGTAAGGGAATCTAGAAAGGCCTGACGAATCGTTTCAACATGCTGGTAATTGTCTTGGTAGTGGTCACTAGCATGCTTGTAAGCAGCGGTCATACCTGCAATCCCGACCAGGTTTTCAGTACTGGCACGGCGTTTTTCTTCTTGCTCACCACCGTGGAGTAGGTTATCAAAATGCAAATCGTTATGATAGAGCAAGCCAAGACCTTTAGGTCCGTGGAATTTATGGGCACTAATAGAGAGAAAATCGGCTCCAAGTTCCTCTGGGTGAATAGGAAGCTTTCCTGCTACCTGAACGGCATCGACGTGGAAGGCAGCTTGGTGATTGGCAAGCAAGTCACCAATTTCCTTAATAGGAAGCAATTGGCCAGTCTCATTATTGGCATACATAACAGAAACCAGAATGGTATCGTCACGTAAGGCATCAGCGATTTGTTGGGCAGTAATGACTTGATTTTCTGGTTGAATATAGGTTACTTCAAAACCAAAACGCTCTTCCAAGTAGGCCATGGTGTGAAGGACAGAGTGGTGTTCAATAGCAGTTGTAATCAGGTGCTTACCTTTAGCTTGATTGGCTAGGGCGTAACCTTTGATAGCTGTATTGTTTCCTTCAGTCCCACCAGAAGTGAAAATAAGCTTACGAGCAGGGACTTCAAAGTGTTTGGCCATTTCTTCACGGGCTTCACGAAGTTCCTTGGAAGCTTGACGACCGTAAGCATGGAGGCTGGATGGATTTCCAAAGGTTTCAGTCATGACATGTGTCATAGCTGAAATAGCAGCAGTATTTAAAGGAGTTGTTGCTGCATTGTCCAAATAAACCATAGCTTAGTCCTCGTGTGCTGTATATGCAAAGAGTGGACTAAGTGGTTGACGTTCGAAGATACGAGTAGTAGCGTTAGCGATTAGCTCACTTGCTGAAATGTATTTAACGTTTGTAGGAACTTTTTCCTTAGTCGCAACTGAATCTGTCACCAAGATTTCTTTAATTGGGGCAGCGTTGAGGACCTCAGCAGCACCTCCTGCAAAGAGACCGTGACTAGCTACTGCATAGATGTCTTTAACGCCATCACGTTCAAGGATTTTAGCAGCTTCAGCAAACGTTTTACCAGTGTTAAGGATATCATCAACCAAGATTGCTGTTTTTCCTTCAACCTCACCGATGATGTAGCCTTCTTCACGTTCTGAATCATCTTGGGCGTAGTCAATGATAGCGATTGGTGCATCAAGGTAGTCCGCCAAGCTACGAGCACGTTTAACACCTGAGTTTTTAGGGCTAACAACGACAACATCACTTCCTGTGAATCCTTTTTTGTTGTAGTATTCAGCAAACAAAGGCATTGTGAAGAGGTTATCTACTGGGATATCGAAGAATCCTTGAACTTGGACAGCGTGAAGGTCAAGCGTCAAGAGACGATTGACACCAGCTTTAACTAGCATATTGGCAATCAATTTAGCAGTGATGGGTTCACGTGACGCAGCGATACGGTCTTGACGTGCATAACCAAAGTAAGGCATAACAACGTTGACAGAGTTAGCACTGGCACGTTTGCAGGCATCAATCATGATGAGCAATTCCCAAAGGTGGTCGTTAACAGGGTTGCTAGTAGATTGGATGATATAGATGTCGTCCCCACGAACAGACTCTTCAATGTTGATCATGATTTCACCGTCAGAAAATTGACGTGAAGATACTTTACCAAGTGGCAATCCAGTAGCCTCAGCAATTTTTTCAGCAATTTCTGGGTTTGAGCTGAGCGAGAACAATTTCAATTGTGGGTTTGCTTTTTGATGTACCATGACGATGGTGACTCCTTTAAAAAAATAAGATGCTAAGCCCAGTTAGGGCTATTGTAATAAAACTACAGATAGTTCTATTTTAGCAAAAAGAAGCAGAAATTTCAGCCTTCAAAGTGTGATATTAGTGAAAAATACCGAACCTTTGTTAGATAAAATTCCTTTGTATGCGTTTTTAGAGAAATCTATTACCCTCTGGAGTTATAAATACTTGTGGTATTTGAAGCTACATGTGTTTAAAATAAAAAAACAAGGAGCCAACTCCTTGTCTAAATTTTAGTCTTTGTCTCGTTTGAGGGTAGCTACAAAGCGTGCAACCTTACTCTTGGCATACTTAAAGTCAATGTTATTTTCTTTAAGAAAGGCATCAAAGTCGTCTTTACCTTTCTCAGCATCCGAAACTTCTAGTTCAAGCTCGTAGTCTTTCTTGTCAGCATAGACATTGACATCAAGAGCCATGAGGCCGATGTTGGTCTGGTACTCGCGACGGGTTGTGGTCAAATGTCCGAGGATGGTTAGGTCCTCTAGTTTAACCCCACGTTCTAAAAGAATGGATTTGATTTGACAATCAGGAAAGTCCAGCGACTTAGTCAAAGCCTTAGCATCCGCACAATCCATGGTAACGTTGTACTCCATGTTCCCGACTTTTTCAGGGATTTTCAAGGTCAGCTCACCATGAGTGGGAAGTGTCCTAATACGCAAAGACAACTTTTTATTTCTCATGTCACTCTGAGGAGTGTCGATGTAGTAGTTGGTTTGCGTAACAGGTGTCACATGGGAGAAAAGCATCGCTAAACGATTGTACTCGTCTTTGGTGAGTAGAGTCTTGTACTCTATCTCTAAATGGTTCATGTGTGTCCTCCCTTGTGCTTTCAAATATGGTATAATATAACAGATTGTATTTATTTTATAAAAAACTAAAGCTTTTGACAAGGAGGAGTCCTATCTTGACCATGGATTGGGAAGAATTTCTAGACCCCTATATTCAGGCCGTAGGTGAGCTCAAAATCAAGCTCCGAGGCATTCGTAAACAATTTCGTAAGCAAAATCGTCACTCGCCTATTGAGTTTGTGACGGGACGTGTGAAGTCAGTGGCTTCCATTGAGGAGAAAATCGCCCTTCGTGGCCTTTCGGTTGAAAATTTGGCTCAAGATATGCAGGATATCGCTGGTCTCCGAGTCATGGTCCAATTTGTCGATGATGTGGATGAGGTTTTGGCTTTGCTTCGTCATCGTAGTGATATGACTATTGTTTCAGAGCGAGACTATATCAGAAACCGTAAAAATTCGGGTTATCGCTCTTATCATGTTATTATCTCTTATCCCGTTGATACCATAGATGGTCGTAAGGAAATTCTTGCAGAGATTCAGATTAGGACTTTGGCCATGAACTTTTGGGCCACCATTGAACATTCCCTTAATTACAAGTATCAGGGGAATTTTCCTGAGGAGATTAAACTTCGCTTGGAAACTACGGCCCGCATGGCTTATGAGCTTGACGAAGAAATGCGGAAGATACGTGATGATATTAGAGAAGCCCAGTTGCTCTTTGATCCAATTAATAGAACTTTGAAGGATAGTGTAGGAAATAGTGATGACACAGATGAAGACCTCTTCGGATGAGATGAAGGTAGCTATTATTGCCAATGGCAAACCCCAAAGTAGGCGTGTTGCCTCGAAACTTTTTAATGCCTTTCGAGATGATCCTGATTTTTATTTGACCAAGAAAAATCCAGATGTGGTCATCTCAATTGGTGGTGATGGCATGTTGCTATCGGCCTTTCATATGTATGAAAAAGAGCTTGCGCATGTGCGTTTTGTAGGGATTCACACGGGTCATTTAGGCTTTTATACGGATTATTTGGACAGTGAGGTGGATCAATTAATCGAGACGCTTCGAAAAGATAGTGGTGCAAAGATTTCTTACCCTCTTTTGAATGTCAAATTGACCCTGGCTGATGGTCGTTCTTTTACATCGATTGCCCTCAATGAAGCAGCCATCAAGCGTAATGAGAAAACCATGGCAGCAGATGTTTGCCTTAATGATGTCTTGTTTGAGAGCTTCCGTGGAGATGGGTTGTCAGTGTCGACGCCTACAGGATCAACGGCCTACAATAAATCCTTGGGTGGTGCGGTCCTTCATCCCACTATTGAAGCCTTGCAACTGACAGAGATTGCCAGTCTTAATAATCGTGTGTACCGGACCTTAGGAAGTCCCCTTATTGTGCCCAAGCATGAGAAGATTACCGTTTATCCTACCCGAATGGGAAGCTACACTCTATCCGTTGATAATAAAATCTATACCAACCGTAATGTGAAAAAGGTAGAATTTTCGATTGACCAACGAAAGATTTCCTTTGTTGCTAGTGCTAGCCACACAAGTTTCTGGGAACGCGTACGTGATTCCTTTATTGGAGACATGGAAGAATGAGATATGAATTTACCGTAGGACGTTCATGTCGAGTTAAGACCTTTTTGAAGGAGCACGATATTTCAAAAGGACTTCTGGCCAAGATTAAGTTTGAAGGTGGTCATATTTGGGTCAATGGCGAGGAGCAGTTTGCGACTTATCCTGTCCATGAAGGAGATGTGGTTGCCATTGAAATCCCTGACGAGGCACCGCATGAAACCTTGAAGCCAATTCCTTTTGACTTGGATATCGTCTATGAGGATGATAACTTCTTGGTGATTAATAAACCCTATGGCTATGCTAGTATTCCAAGTGTTAACCACGATAATACCATGGCTAATTTTGTCAAACATCATTTTGTCAGCAATAATTATCCCAACCAGCGTGTGCATATTGTGACACGTTTGGATAAGGACACCTCTGGTCTCATGCTGTTTGCTAAGCATGGTTACGCCCATGCTCGTATGGATAAACAGTTACAACAGAAGTCTATCAAGAAACATTACTATGCCTTGGTTGAAGGTGACACCAAACTTGAGAAGCAGGGTGAAATCATTGCACCGATTGCGCGCGATGAGGATTCCATTATCACACGTCGAGTCCATAAGTCGGGGAAATATGCCCACACTAGTTATCGTTTGGTAGGTGATTACGGTAGGGTTAAACTGGTTGATATCAATTTGCATACTGGGCGTACTCACCAGATTCGCGTTCACTTCAGCTATCTTGGTCATCCGCTGTTGGGCGATGCCATGTATGGCGGGCCAGACGTAATGGCTCGGCAGGCACTGCACTGTCAGTGGCTGAGCTTCTACAGCCCATTTTTAAACCGGCAGATTGAGCTAAAAGCACCAATTCCAAGCGACATGACTGCCGTAATTGAAAAAATGACGCAATAAAAAACGGGACGCTGATTAAGCACCCCGTTTATTTATTGAATTGTCAGCAGTTATTTAGGCCAGCGCTTGATACAGACTGGTTCTGGACAAGCCACGTCTTTTTGCAGCAGCGTCAGCAGGCCAGATTGAGCATCGCGTTTGTAAAGCGTCAGGTTACCGCTGTTTTGATTTGAACCTACCAGGTAGGCGTCGTCATGGCTCAATTCAAAGTCGCGTGGAAAATCGCCTTCTGTACTGATTGATTGAACGTGGGCAACCGTAAAGTCTGGCTGGACGGCAAAAACTGCAATGGTATTTTCACCACGGTTGGAAGTGTAGACAAATCGACCATCAGCAGAAATGTGAATGGCTGCGGCTCCGTTATGAGCGGTCCAGTCAGCCGGAATGGTCTTGATGGTCTGCAGGTGAGTCAAGGAAGCGTCAGCAGCGTTGTAGCGCATTACGGCCAGCTTGCTGCTTAATTCACCCAGCACATAGACGATCTTGCCATTTGGATGGAAGACCAGGTGACGCGTACCAAAGCCGGGTTCGAACTGGTAGCGGGATGCAGCCGTGAGCTTGCCTTCATCGGATACGTCATAGACAACGACCAGATCCATTCCCAGGTCGCAGACGATAAGACGATTGTCCGGCGTTAAATCGATATAGTGAACGTGTGGCGCATCCTGTTCTGGTTGGGGGCCGGTTGCTCCTTGATGAACGACGGAATCAGTTTGGGTCAGCTTGCCATCAGCGGCAATCTTAAAGACCTTGAGTTCGCCGGTATGGTAATTGGCAGAGAACAACAAGTGACGCTGGTCATCAACGCCAATGTAGGCAGGGGTAGGTCCTTTTTCTAATTTGGCATCGATCAGTTCAGCCTTGTCGCCGGACAGATCGTATGACGCTACGCCGCCACGCTCGCCATCCTGTTTTAAGGCATACAGGCGTTTTTGTTCACCGTACTGCAGGTAGGCTGGCTTGCCGGAAGCAGCCACCAGGCGAACGTTGGTCAATTCTTCTTTTTCCGTGTCTAAGGTTACGCCGTAAATGCCACGGCTGGATTTACTGGTGTAGGTTCCAATTAAAAAGTCTTCAGTCAAAACGAAGCCCTCCTTTAAAAATGTACACCTATATAATAGCAGAAACTGTTCGCTTAGAATTGAGAAATTATGAGCAAATTGAAAGGATCATCAATGAAAAAAATCGTAATTAAGAAACAATGGGTCAATGAGCATCGACGGCTGTTTCGCTGCTCAGTCTGCCAGGCACCAATCAAGGGCGTTTTTGA